>ENA-UOJO01000786-UOJO01000786.1-human-gut-metagenome-genome-assembly--contig:-P57-NODE-786-length-46123-cov-11.670183_pt1 | contig 46123 bp, 87 predicted proteins | sample MGYA00242351_ERZ723898 | MGnify/ENA metagenome assembly ERZ723898 | reverse complement strand
TTGCGGCCTTTTCCGCTTCGGCTCTGCGCTGCTCGTCCGTCATTTCTTTCTCCTTATAGGATTTAAGGTTTCTCGACAGCTCGGCGGCCTCGGAGGCTTTTTTGTCGAATACATCTTTTTTTACATATCCTGTGTAATCAGGTGTAAATTCATAAGAGGAATAAAGCGCAAGCTTTTCCTCGGCGGTCATATCTTCCCGATAGCCTTCCATTTTGGTAATGTCTATTTTCATTTTTTCTCCTTTGGGATTTATGTCTTCTCTGACAAAATGGGATTTATGCCTTCTCTGGCGTAAAATAGCACCGGCAATTAGGGTGTTTTGTCGGTATTTTGTCTATTGGATAAATTTTTCCGTTGCGTTCTTCACACTCTTTGCAAACTTTTTCATCGTTCTGTGTGTGCCACTTGATTTTTTTATAACCGTTGTCCTTAAAGGCCCTTATTGCGGTCTTATCTTCAATGGTGATGGCGAATTGGTCTGTTTGCCATGTCACATAGTTCAATCCCCGCGTGAAATCCTGCTTTATAGGGGGATAATTGACGGTAGGGGGGTCTTTGCCGGAGTACTCGGCATCTGCGATTATGGATTCAGCCAATCTTGCCCCCTTTCGTTCCAGTTCTTTTGTGAAAACGTATTTAACAACAGGGTCGTAATCGTCCAGAATACCTATTACCCACGCTTCGAGTATCCTATCCGGCCCGTTATGGTCTGCGTATGCTTTCTTGGCTATATCCAAGTACGCTTCTTCGGATAATCTCAGGATTTTTCTGTACAGAAGATTTATCTGGTCGATTACCTTTGTGTTGGAATCAATATAAAAGAGCGTTTCCTTAGTTTTCAGAAACGCCCTCGTTATTGTTTTTTTCAGGCTCTTCGCCCGTTCGTCCCCGTACTCGTACATTCATTGCCCCCGCTATTTCGTTTGCCTCCTGCTTATCCTGTTCAAGCTTCCGCTGATGAGCGGCCTCGGAATCCTCCACGAAAGACACCATATCAAGAATGTCCTTATCTGAAAGTAGCCCGGAGCCCTTGACTTGGGTCATAAACTGCGCCTCGTCCGTCATAGAGGAAGGAATATTCCTTGCGAACGCCACATCTAACACTTCCCAATTATAGTGGTTGGCGGTTCCCTCATTCATCAGCGCGGTTATCTTCTGCGCCCTGCCCTCCAGCAGACCTTTTTCAAAGTTACGTTCATACGCTATTATCGTGTTATCCATGCCGTAGTTCTGGTATCTGACGGCCTGGATATTCTGATACACTTCGGCTATTTCAGTGGGGTTAGTCTGGCCTAAAGAGGCGTATATATCGCCAGTCAGAATGTCGAAGTACCCTTGGATGGATTGTATGTCAACATTCTTTATCAGCCATTCAACCTTATTATCCTCGCCCAGATATAAGGTTTTGAATTTGGACAGCCTTTCGTGGAGTTCTTCTTCGTCCTCATCGGTTTCTGGCTGCATGTAGCCAATCATAAGAAGAATGGCCTCATCGTTATATTTAAACGTGTTGGAAACGTTGTTCAGAATGGCGTTTCTCGCGTGAACCAACGGAAGAACCTTTTCAAAATACCCCTCCCTGTTTGGCATGGGGTATTCTACAATGGGTATGCCGCAGGTCTTAAGCAGCGCCATTTCGGAAGCTGTGGCGGGTTCTTCCCGAACGTTGCCGTCAAATATATACTTTGTCCAGCGGTCATCCGTAATCAGTTCATAGGTTTCATACTTCCGATTGTCCACGAGCGAAAAGTATTCTTCTCGAATGATAAAAGCCGTGGGATTGCGGTCTATGGTCTGGTCGTGGAACAGCATTGCCTTCCGGGGATCCACGGGCTTGAACTTTGGAGCGATCAGGCCGTCCCTTTTAGACGCGTATATCCGTTCGTATGCCGTGCCGCATATCAGTGCGGAAGTGGCAAGCCGCATATTCTCTTTGTCCTCATGGTTCCGGCGCATTATCGCACGATAGCGGTTCAAATATGCGTCGTCCCGCGGGTTCTTGTCGGGCAAGTCCTCAAACTGCATCTTAGGTCGCCCGGCAACATCGGAAGTCTTTTTGACTACCGTATTCGTCTGAACGTAGTATTTGCACGGTGAGCCTATGAAGTACCCGGCGGCTATGTCTACCGCGTATTTAGGGATAGGGGAATATATGCCATTCAGATCAACGCAGTCGTATTCCTTATACATATCGCACCTTTTCAGGATGGAATCCTCCAGCGCACAGCCGAATACAGTTCTTATGTTATCCCCGTTTATCCTGCGGGCTTCTTCCCGCGTTAAAATCATTTCTGTCACAGTATCCTACCTCCGCCGATAAGCTTAGTACCGGCAAATATATCATATCCCAGGGCATATGAAAGCGCGTCTATGCCGTGGTTGTCCGCGTCCTCCGGTATGTCTAACTTCTGTCCGGCGGAATCCGTTTTCCACCGATAAACCTTAAACTCTCCTATCAGGTTCACACATTTCTGGTCGATTATTATTTCATAGTCGTGCAACCAGTCTATTCTTCGGGTGATAGCGGACTTCGCCCCCTTGGCTTTGCCCTTCTTGCATTTGTCCGCATGGATACCCATTTCTTTAAGCTCTTTGATACGGTCAGGCTCCGCCGCGTCACAGTACACTACATGGCCTAACGCCTTATTGTATATCAGCTCCCCGTATTGGCGGGTAGTGACCTCGTTTACGAATAATTCATCAAACACATATATCTTGTGATTATGCCTATCCAGCGAACACTTAACGAAAGCGCAGGGGTGATTATATCCGAAGTCGCTGCCGACACGGATATTTCTGAATTCCCTGCCGGACAGGTCTGCAATATTCCAGTGCTTTCCGCGCTCGAACACGGTAGAACCTAATCTGCCAAAATTCCCTAACGTATCTACCCATAATCTTTGCCCGGTGGATTGCTCCCTTTTCTGAATATCTTCCTCGGTGAGAAAACGGTTGTCGGCATAGGTCGTTTTCAAAATAAAAACATCTGAACCTTCGACCACACCTCTTGCGGTCTTGTCTTTCAGGGTCAGAGCTTTCAGTTCGTCTATTGACTTCACATCGGGGTGATGCCACAAGGGCTCAAAAAAGACCTTATAAAGCCAGTGCGTTTCAGGGAACGGGTTGAACGCCATTATTATCCTCTTGTTCGGTTGAGGTAATCCTCTCAACTTTGCGTCCTTATCAATGCCTCTCAAACAGTTATCCAGAACTTCAAACGCCTCATAGGAGGGGCATTCGTCACCTTCCTCCATGAATATGTCGGTCAGTATACCCTTCTTTGGCTTCAATGACTTCAATCTCCGTGTTTCCTCTAACGCACCGAAGATTATCTGACGGCCATTATACAGGCAGGTAATGGTCATGGTAGACTTGTCAACGGAAAACTCGTCTGTAAGCCCCCATTCATCTATTACAGAGATTATTTCATTAAAGCAAGAGGTTCTTAAGTCTACCTTGTAATAACGGCACACAAGCCAATTATGGCCGTTATAGGTATCAGCTACTATCTCCCTTACAATGTGGTTCGATTTGCCGGAGCCGCGTCCGCCGAAAATGAGCTGCACTCTCGCTTTCTCATCGAGGGTGCAGGCGTACACATCGTTGAAATCGTCCTTGAGGATAAGGCGCGGTTCGCCGTTACGCAGTTTGAAGTAGTAGACCACATCGTTAGGGTCAACGTTATACTTGGCACAAATTGTGTAAATGTCCATTTTGTGGGGGAGAAAAAATGTGCGGGGAGCTATATGTTTGGCGCGTTCCCCCTACAAAAACCACCCCCATGTCACCCCCTCCGATTATACAGCATATACATACATTTTTGCGGTGCATAAACGGGGTTATTCACCAGCACTTTTGTATATATATACGCAGTATGCAGGTACTAACCCCGTATTATACGACACTTTATACATTTTACTTTATAACTATTCGTTAAACTACACTTTAACGAATACTTGGGCCGGAAATATGCAGACTATGCAGACGCTATACATCACCGTCAGACCGTCCAAAACCGCCCCTGACCACTCTATCAGCGTCGGCCTGGGCGACCTCTACCCGCACCCCGTCAACGTCCCCACAGCGGCTCAAAATAGCCAGCGCGGCGGCCGTAGAATCCCGTGCGTAGGGGGCGTTTAGGTTTTTTTGTAGCACAAGTTGCGCCCTTGCCCTCATGCGCTGGTAGAACTTATCATCCTGCGCGTTGCGCAGTGCGGTTTGCCTGTCCAGCTCCTCCGCAAACAAGGGGAACTCGTTGAACCACCGTGTTATATTGGATTTGTGCACCCCTACCTTTTGGGCTAACTCTGATTTGGTGTCTATATAATGGGTGCTGCCGTCCTCCTGGTCCTCACCCCACACCCATAACCGGATTGCCTTTTTTTGCTCCTCGGTGAGCTCTGGCCTCTGTCGTGGCTGGCCTCTATATTGATCTTTACTGCTTGCCATACGTTACACCTCCTTAATCCGCAACGGTAATTTATTTATTGCGATAGTTTATCCCCCCTTTATGGGGGACTTTGACAATCTTTTCAATTTTTCTTTTTTTATTTTTTTCCGCCCCTTCGGGGTTCGGTCTAATACTCCATATTGATATTATAATAGGTATTTACCCCCGCAAACCCCCGCATCAAAAGTTTTTGCCTTATTATTTTAGTTTATTTATCTTTTCGGTTGACTTTTTAACCTGGCAGGTATATAATACAGACATAACAAGAGAGGAGCACACGACAATGATGACGAGGGACGAGAACGTGATAGTATACGGCACAGCTGCCGACGGCATCAGGGCATGGCGCGGGTTAGCGTGGCGCGATTACAACTGGGCTGGAGAAATAGTCAAGGAGTGCAAGGCGGGTAGCTGTGTGCCAGAGTTTGGGCATGATCACGATGACGAGATAGCGGCCACCATAGCCAACATGATTAGGCCCTATGATTGCGATATATATATACGATTCGGCGAGTTACCGCGGGGAGGGCGGTCTACTAACTGGGCCACCGGCGAGACGGAGGCCGGCATATCCGCCTATGATACCACGTATGACGGGATAATGGGTTGCTACAAATGTTACGGCGCACTGCAGGGGGCGGAGATCAACTACCTGATGCGCGGAGCGAATATATATTTTGTGACTGGTGATGTGGTCGGCACCGGGAGCGATGGGGAGCCGCTGCTGGCAAACGTTAAAATAATTGCCGAGGCGCATGCATCCGAGAATGGCTATAAGGCAGTATAACGCAGAGTGACGCCCGCAAGGGCGGTAATGCGGCAGGCCGGTCACAAGCCCGGCGGCAAAAAGGAGGATGCGAAACATGACAGACAACACGGTTAAGGCCCTGGGTCGGGCGTATGGTATAATGGCGGCGCAGCTCCCCGACATCATCGGGGCGCACTGCCGGGTGCAGACAGCTAATATGTGGCCCATTCGTGGGCTGGGTGAGGGCTTGCGGTATATGATTATTAACCGCAAACTCACCCCGGAGGTCGATAGAGCCATACGGGACGCGCTGCAAGGCGCGGAGGATATAAGCGAGGACGAGCACGCTTTGCCGCTCAACCAGCAAGGCATATGGGAGCTTGCATATATGCAGGGCCGGTGCGCTCCCGTGCTCGGCGACGGCGAGTACCTGCGGGATCAGCTCAAGGCCCGTGGCCTGACGTTGGAGCAGGCCGCCGAGGCTTGTGAGGTAAGCAAGGCCGCCGTGCACTCATGGTGCGCCGGAGTTAAGCCGATACCGCAAGCGCGGCGGGAGCTGCTGGCGGCAAAGTTTGGGATAATGATATAAGAGGGCTATATCAGCCCTCTTTTTCCATGTCCTTATAGATTAGATCGGTTATATAGGCGTTAATGCTTTTTCCTAACTTTCCCGCTCTCTGTTTTATTTTTTCTTTTTCTCCTGCTTTTACTGTGATTTCAAGTCGTTCATACGTTTTTGAGTTGTATTTTCTTTTTGCCCTCGTTGCTGATGTGCCCATGTTATCACCTCCGCAATAATTATATCATTTCTGGCATACTGCTGCAAGTATATCTTTCTAATTCTTTAAGGCTTTTCCCTTAATATTTCAGTTGACTATATACTCCCGTAAGTATATAATAGAGACATCGAAAGGGGAACCACCCCGAACAATGGAGGGAGAAAGCAATGAAACGGTTTCATGTTTTTAAGGATGGGACAATGCAAGCAAGTACAACCACGAAAGAGGAAGCCATTAGCCTAATCCGTCAGCAGCAAAAGCGAGAAACGCACCCGATTCTGCGCTCTGAGTACAGCATTATTGCGGGCGAGGAGGAATTTATCCCATACCCGTCCCAGAAGAAACAGCCAAAGGGAAAGAACACTATGGAACAATAAGGAGGCGCTTTTTATATGGCAAGCTACAGAATCGAGAAGAACGCACAATATAACAGCAATGAAATTTATTTTAAAAGCAAGCCCGCCGCCGAGGTTTTAACCGCTCTGCGCGGTCTGAAAATGCGCTGGAACCCGAAGAAGGGCTGCTGGTACGGGTTCGCCGCTCAGAATGATATACTGGCGGCCATCGGTGAGCATGATAACGAGCTGGGCGGCACGATCTCCGAGGGCTATTTAGGGGCTACCCGCTGGGACGGCAACAAGTCCGGTAAACACCTGCACGGCGCCGAGCTGTCGAAGGCGGTCCGGGAGGAACTGAAGGCCCAGGGCATTAAGGGCGTAACGGTGAGCTGTAAGACCTACTCCGGCGGGCAGTCCGTAAGAGTTAGGGTCAACGCTACCGCGACCGACTTCGTGAGCCGTGACGAATACATTAATAATTATAGCTGTAACGATATAGGTTACTGGCTTTATACTGAGGACGGCGAACAGATACACCGTGAAAAATGGTTCGCATTAGACGCAGACGAGCAGCAGCGCACGCTCCGCAGCCATGCCGCCCGGGATTATGATTACAGCATCAGCCACGATATAGATATTAACCATTATCATATCGACAGCTACAAGGAGTACACTGTAGAATTTAAAGCAAAGCTGCACAAGATAAACGCCGTTCTTGATACTTATCATCACGATGATAGTAATGGAATGGTCGATTATTTCGACACTAACTTTTACAGGGATATAACGGTTGTGGCGGCGTAAAGCCGCCCCCGCCGTATGATTTTAAGGAGGTACAATATGTATGTTTGTTTGCTGAATCCGTATGGAATAGATGATGGAACGAAAATATGGTATCGTAAGCAAGGTAATTATTGTTTTGATTTTGTATCGTCCAAGAAATTTGCATCACCACTAACTAAGGATGAAGTATTGAATATAATGCGCTATGCGGATTGGTACAAACAACAATATAACGCCAGTGCAATTATGAGAGGATAGGGGCCTAATAAGGCCCCGAAGAAGAAAATTGAGGTAACCACATGATGCGTTATCAGGTTATTACATGGACGAGGGGCGAGGGGCACGACGAGCGGCGGAAGTTTAGCACCCTCGCCCAGGCCCGCGCCGCCACCCGTATCTACCGCCGAGAGTGCGACGGCGTGGGGATATATGATTTCCGGCTTGGGGTCGTTCGGGAGACTTTAGGACGGTTCCCCGATATATGATTGCATGATTTTCACGTTCTGCATGATTCTATCATCGGGGCCGTACATCAACGCATGATTCGCCGCTTTCAGGGCTTCTCTGGGGCGGCCCGTGTTATAATAGGCTATGGACAGCATATCAAACGGCAGCGGCCCCCACGGGTCAGGCTCGCAAATGTATGATAACGGCCTTTCCCGTATGTTCACGCATGATTCGCCGTAATAGATGCATGATTTCCAGTTTTTAGCATGATACATGATTTTCATCATTTCAAACCATGCTTCACGGTATTCGGGGGCCTCGATTATAGCCCTCTGTAGCCACGCCTCGGCCTCTAATTGTTTTCTCTGCATGATTTTACACCGAGCAATGAAACGCATACTGGCGGCCCGCTCAGGCGGCCACACGGCACTTCTAAGGGCAAGATGTTTCTCCAGCGTTTCAATGGCCTTACTGTATTCCCGATGGAACATATATTCGCGGCCTAAGTAATGCATGTTTCGGTCGTTCTCCGGCTCTTCCTTAACCGCCAGCTCCAGAAGCGGCAGGTAATTGCTGCGGCTTTTCTTCTCATCGGGCCAATGGTCAACCCTCAACGGCAAATCGCAGTATGATTCTTCGCCGTATGATTTCAGCACTTCATGAACGGGATTCTTCCAGTAGTATGATTTTGTATGAATTTTATCGGCGTTGAATGATACTCCGTCTCTGCCGTATGATTCATGGCTCCAAACATATAAATACCTTCCCCGCGTCCCGTGGAAGTTTTTCCGTATGATTTCCGCCCAGCCGGGCTGTATGATTTCGTCCAGGTCGAGGCACACCAACACGTCCGCATCTTCCGGTATGATTTTCAATGATTCATTTCGCGCTACATCAAACCTCCACGGCTGTATGATTTTGGTTTTTACGATGCAGTTGTATGATTTCAGCTTATCAACGGTTTTGTCTGCGCTCCCCGTATCGAGAACGCAGACATGATCAGCCTCTTTTGCCGTCTCATACCACCTGTCAACGAATTTTTCTTCGTCCTTAGCTATGGCATATACAGCTATTTTCATTTTCTCCCCTCAAAAAACAGTTGATGAAATAAATCTGCCCTTTCCCCGTTACTTTCGGGGTGCGTGTTATTCTGGTGCTTCCGTCAGGGTTGGCTATAACCGTTTCCTTTATCTCAAAATATCCGGCTTCCATAGCCTTTTGGGTGGGCATATTCCAGTTTTCGCCCTTCTTGCATAACCAGCCGTTATCCCTCAACCACGTGAACATTCTGTTAGCCCCCATAGGCTTCCCGTTTTGGCGTATCATCTTTGCAAGCTGTCCCACTAAGCAACTATCGTGTGAGGCTTGCACGGCCTCCGCAAACAGCACTTTAGGGGCGTTGTGTTCTACTGTCGCTTCAAGCTCCTTCCGCCGCTCCTGCTCTTGTTTAAGGGCTGAAAACACCTTTATGGCGTTGGCGGGGTCGGCTATCATTTGTTCTATCGTAGTCGGTGTGGCGTACATACCATGTTTACGGATTGAGGGCAGGACTTCATCAAACACCCAGCGTTCAAACTTCTCAGCGGTGGGCAGCTTGCTATGGGTTATCAGGCGATATACATCACCTTCCGTGATAAAAAGCATCTCCTGTTCGCCACCATTGGTAGGGGTACGCCGTTTTACCGTACCCTTTGCATGGGCGGTAATTGCTTCATTCGGTCTTGCATATCCGAGTGCTTTTGCTACATCAGAACCGCAGAAAAGTGTAGTACCGTTTTCGGTAATGGTTCTCATCTCTCCAAACTGGTTGTTATTGAATATCTGTAGTTCGTTCATTGTAACTCCTTTCATCACCTGTAATTTGGCCTATTAGCGCGTTTAGAACGTTTATGTTTTTGTAGATTATAGCAAAGGCCCCATTGCTCATTATCGAATAATTTGAGACATACTCCGATACCAAGAAATTATCCGTGTAGTCAAATACCGCTTGATTTACTGACGACTGTATATCCCTTGCCAATTCTAAGTCCATTGTTACTTTCTCCAATGCGCTGATTATTCGGGTTTTTTCCATATAGTAAACCTCCATTTCCTTGACCGCAGGAGGCAGACATGATACAATTTATCTGCCTGATGTGGCACGTGAGGTTAGCGACAAATCTTGTCCCTTGTCATCGGCGCTAACCTCGTCTTTTTAGTTTTGGAGTGCTGCTTCTATGGCCTGCCGTATAAACTCATTTCGCGTTATTCCTCTTTCCCTGCAATATGCTTGCACTTGCTCATTTGTTTTCTCTGTAAGACGAATACTAAACTTAACGTTTAACGGCTCCTCCACGGGCGGCCTTCCTACTTTGGGTTGGGACTTCATTCTTTCCCCCTTTCTTTTTGTCCCTCGTCAATTACAGTATATTCATGAGGGACAAAAAATCAATATATACATCTATTGTTTTTCCTTATACCGCCTTTCCATGTTGTAAAAGCCCGAATCAAGCATAATTCAGCACCGTCAATCTGTAACTGCCGTCATTATCCGGTGTGTCGTCAATCTGTACCGATTGAGGGATTACAAAAGCGGGGACAGCTCCACATGTGAACGACGGGATGCCGTCGAAGACGGAGCCATCCATGCCGACGAACCACGCATATTCAGAGGAGTAATGCGAGGAAAGCCACCAGTAAGCAGCCGAGCCGTTGAGCGTCTTTTTTCGCCTATTCCTTCCCGTGAATATAGCCCATGTTAAACTTTCTTCTACTCCGTGGTTATCGCCGCCGCCTACCATAGTCAGCGTGGGGGCGAACACTTTACGAGTTATATTCTCGGCGCCGCTGCCGTTATATAGCGGGATCGTGCTGGGAATAATCAGCTCTTTAAGTTCGTCGGGGTAGCTGTTGTATATTTCCGTCATGCGTTTGTCCAGGTCTGATCCGGCGTACTCCGTGCTGTCGCCGAACCGGCACAGGCTGTGTATGTCTTTGCGGATAAGCCCTGCGGTGCCTACGTCAAAATTATTGAGGCAACCAAGGGTGTAGGCAGCCAGCTCGTAGGTTCCATCCTCGCGGCGCTCGGGGATTTTGATGTTGCTTCCGAATGGCAAATCGCTTATTCTCATTGTTTCCTCCTATTCCGGTATGTCTATGTATTTCATCATTCTGTCTATCGCACGTTCTTCAAGGTGTTCTATTGCTTTGGGGGATTTATCCATTTTTACACCTACCCTGGTATTAGACGGCATATCCCGCGAATAGAAATGTTCGTAAAAGTTATATTTCAACTCGATTACCCTTCTCTGGTTCGCGGGGAACTCATCTAATGCGGCATCCATGAACGCTACGAATGACATATCATCGTTTATTTTTTCCAGCATTTCAGCCATTTGCAGATTATACCGCTCCTTTGCCGCCATGAGCTTTATAGCGCTCCGGGCAGTCGGGTCGGTAATGTCGCTGCCGTGCGGCATACCCGATAAAACCTGTGGGCGGATATCCGCTACCGCTTCCATTCTCTCTTTGATGCTGGCTATTTTTTTATCTATTTCTTTCGCGTTTCTCTTGGCTTTCCCCCAACGAACAAGCAACCGCCTGATGTATGCCCGTTGTTCGCGTTTCGTCATTAGTCCCTCCTTAACAATTCATCTGCCGTTATGTTAAAATAATCTGCCAACCATATGATTCTGCTCGCGGTCGGCTCCATGCCGTCCATCTCATAGTGATAAATGGTCGCCGCGCTTATGCCGGTTTCGCGCTCCATCGCAGCCCGCGACTTGCCCTTCTTTTCTCGGTACATTCGTATCCTCTGTCCTATCGTCATGTTTCCTCCATACGCCGCAATGGCAGTTAGTTTCCTGACCTTCTCTGAACTCCTTGCAGATACATCTGCTTTCCTCATCCTTGATTATCGCGCAGGGGCAGTATCCGCCCCCGCGCCGTATACACTCCCATATATCAGGCCGCAGTAATTCATAGCTCATTCCGCACCCTCTCATATCAGTGGCCTTCCCTCTGCGTCTACCATTACACATACGCCGCCTTTGTATGTTCGCAGGTATTGTATCCCCGTGATGTTATCGACATATATTCCATACGTCGCACCCGTATCCAGTATCCACAGTCTACGATTGCCAGCCTCGGCCTTTACGCACCCGCACAGGGATACAGACAATAGAACGACCAGCATTATTATTACTATTGCTCGTTTCATTTTTCCTCCTTCGGCGTTTCTGGCAATGGCATCCACGCAATAACAGGATTACCTTTAAACCATAGTCCTTCAAACTTTTCTATGGGATATACAAGCCCCAGTATATCGATGTCACTGCTGCCGGCATCGTAGTAATACCACCATTCCGGCAATAATTGTCTCATGCGTATCTCGCCGCGAAAAATCTGTCCATCTTGCAGCAGGATAATCACCGGTTCCTTTTCTTCTGGTAGTCTGTCCCTTACTTTAATCCAGTTCATTAGTTTCCTCCTTATCCATTTTCGCCCCGCAGTTGGGGCAGTAGTTTTCTCCAGTAGGATTGAGCCCTACCGAATAACCGCATACAGAGCAAGTCCATTCATGGAATGTCCGTCCCCAATCATCGTTTTCTATTTCTGAGTGTATCCACTTCCCATACCGCACCGGCTCCACGTCTGTGCGGGGTTCTGTGATCTCGAATTCCTCTGCAAGCCAATTAAACACATTATCAAGGCAGTATGAGCCAAACCCAATGTGGCATTCTCCGTCCGCTGGGTTAAAGTACCAGATGTTGTAACACGGCTTTTCAGGTATTCCTTCCACGACAATTCTGGCGAATGGTGTTTTTATCTTGTGTTTGCACTCATCCGCACTCGCTGCCTCCCGGCTGATGTAGTTACTCATTTTATTCCTCCGGTTCACTTGTACTATCGCAAATATTCAGAATCTGTTGGAGCAATTCAATCTGCCCGTTTCTGTGACCATAGCGATACCCGGTTGTATACGTTTCGGCCGTGTCTCCACTGTTCTTGTCTTTTTCAGCGACGAGCGCCTGATACTTAGCCCTCAAATCTTCAAGTTCCACAGCCGGAGCAACATCGGCGGCGGGGATATCCTTCAAGTCGATTTCCTTGATGTACCTGTGCAATACAACTCCGTTCAATTCAGGGTCGTAGTGCTTTACTTCAATAACCTTTTCCAGCGCCGCTTCTCGCTCTATGTACTCTTTACTCATTCTCCGTCCTTTCTGCGTTCAGCCAGTTTTCCAGCATTTTCCGGCATTCGCTGGGATACAATTCGCCGAGTATTCTCGCCATTTCTATGCATTCGTCAACCACCGGGCATAGTGAGCAATTTATTCTTTTGACAAGTTTAGCCGCCAGCCATTCAGCGGATTGCTGTTTTAGGTATTCGTGGTTAGTCATGCCGCTCACCTCGCTCAATAGCTTCTTCACGTGTCATTCCTCATTACCTCTCTCCTCTGCATAGTTTCGTCTAAATGCCCTATTCATATATCGTTTTGCCCATCTGACCCATTTCTTTGAAACACATATCCAATTTTTCTCATATAACCGCCACTGAACATCGTGAGACTTGCCAGATATACGTTTATATGAGGATTTACTCATTGTCATTGCCCCTTTTGCTGGTTCCGTCCTCCCTCCGTTCGCCCTGAGCGCAGTAAAACATCTCATCAACGTCGTTTTTATCATCGTTAAACCACGGCTGGTCGCAGATGCCCCAATCCGGCGCACTGCCATCAGTCAGCTCCGCAGTGCAGGGGTGATAATGTACGCAGTTTTTACATCGTACTACCACGACGGCGGCGGGAAATTTCATTAACTCTTTTGCCACTACTTGCGCTCCTTTGAGAAACGCTATTGATTCGGGCGTATTGTCTTTTTGTTTTCTCAATGTGGATAGCGTCTTACAAAGTGCTTCTACAAAAGCATCAACGTTTACATATTTACTCATTGTTTCTCCTTTCTCGGTCGGTTTGCGTTTCTTTTCTGCCGCGTCTATGCCGAAACATAAACGCAGTATATCGGGCGGGTATATCTTTTCGGCGGGCACATCGTAGTATGTCATAGCCTTGACCAGTTCGCACTTATTCAGCACCGCCCGTCCGCTCTCCATCATGCTGTACACGCCCTGGCTCATGTCAAGCGCAGCCGCCGCTTCTGCTTGCGTCCTATTCCCCCGAAGCTTCTTCAGGTTGTTTTTTATCATCGGCTGCCTCCTTGCCCATCTCGACCTCATCTACACACTGTACAGTACCAATCTTATAGCACCCGCATGACGGGCAATGAAACACGCCTATTCGCCAAATTATGCACAACACGCCGGTACTGCCGCAGTCTTCGCATGGATACGTTATTCTTTTCATGTTTCCTCCTTTGGTGGTTCTGGCAATGGCATCCAGTGAGTAACCTCGGCACGTCCACGATGGATAAAGTGGTCGATTGCCAGATACCCTTTGTCAATATTTCGTACGCCATTTTTACTTCTGGTAGCCACCAGCACTTCCACTTGGTCTTCAGGTAGTCTATCCCTCACGCTAATCCAGTTCATTAGTTTCCTCCTTATCCATTTCGGCCAAACACATAGGACAATATTTCAGCGGCTCATGCCAGCAGCCTTCGCATCTTGAACAAATATAATCCACATTTCGTATTGGATAATCCTCTTTTTCATTTTCTATTATCCTTTTTATCCAATATCCATGTTTCTTCTCTATAACATCGGCGGCGGGGATACTGTCGAGGAGGTCTATACAGTCCCTGAAACAGTCTGCCGCCTCATTGTCCCCGTCTAATACGCAATCTGTGATCCACATTCTAAGCCGCGCCTTAGCCGCTTCTCGCTCTATGTACTCTTTAGCCATTGTTTTCCCTTTCTCCAAAGCTGCAAAATCCATTGCTTGGCATAGGCCGCGCCATAACTTCATTACACCAACCTTGACTACCCAATAATTCTCTTTCGCCACATGCTAACTCTGAGTACCATTTGCAGTCCTTGCACCGCACCACTTCCACTACATCGGCGGCAGGTGCAGTTGCCATCAACTCCCTTGCTCTGCCCGGTGGGCCAACATGCTCTGCATCATATCGGGCAATCAACGCCCCACGCTCTATGTACTCTTTAGCCATTATCAGTCCTCGTTGCCTCCTTTCAGCATCAGTTCTGCCAAATCACACGCCGCCAGATATGTCTTCTCGTGGATTGTTCCCGCATGTGCTTTTTTAACCCACCCCTTAAATGCCGCCATATCCAAAAACCAACACCCGGCGCGGACAAACATATTGCCGTTTTCGTCTATGTAAAAATAGGCTTTTCGGTTGGTGTTGTCTATCCTATCCACAGCGACATAGTGACCATTTTTCACGTTACCGTTTTCGTAGTTGCAACCCTCACCAAAGTTACAACACTCCCCAAAGGTACACCAGTCACCAAAGCTGCACCCCTCGCCAAAGGTGCTCCCTTCGCCAAAGCCGCACAACTCACCAAAGCGGCATTCCTTGCCAAATTCGCAACCCGTGCCAAAGTAGCAATATGCACCAAAGCTACACTCATCACCAAAGTAGCACCCATCACCAAAACGGCAATGCTCAATAAAGCGGCACTGCGCACCAAAGAGGCAATGCCTATCAAAGACGCAACTCTCCCCAAAGTCTTTTATGGCGATATAATCCCCAGCAGGGCATATCTTACGACCAAACTTATCTACTTCAAAGTTGTCAAAATCCGCTTGCGTGTACTTTTTCATTGCTCTTTTCTTTCTTGTCTGTTTCCATTAAATCAAACAATCTGCCGCCGTTATCCTGTAACACCTGATAAATACCCTTTGCAAACATTTCTATAACCGCTTCTTCATTCTCAATCTCCAACCCTGCGTGCTGTTGGACACCATGTAGAATCTCATGTAATAGAGTTTGACATCGTTTTTGATGTCCGATTCCGTCTGTGGCCGATAGCTCAATCTTGCAGTTGTCATAATCAATTTGTCCATATGCAAGTTGGTTTCCATGCCGTAGATTTTCTACGTAAGAAATAGCATACTCCACGCCACCAATGCGTACGCTCTCAGGTATTTTCACTGCTCATTTCCCCCTCCGCTTCCGGACATGTCATTCGTCCCTCCAGCACCCCACAACAAGGTTGCTTACTCCCTGTATGGGTAAATCCTTTAATATCTGCCGCAGTCGGCAATTATGTTTCGCGCCGTCACAGGTAAAGCACTCGGTTTTGGTTGCGTACTCTGCAAGATCGGCCAGATCGTCATAGCTCATCACCCAGTAATTTTTACTCCGTCCGGCGGGGCTTTTAATGCCTATCTGTATGTCGGTCAAATCCAACTGCTTTTTCAGCGTGATAAGCTGCTCAACAGGTATCGTGTCTATCAGCGCAGTATTGATTTTCTCAATATTGCTCTGCGCCAATCGGAAATTTCGCCAGCCGTTAGGAATACGGTCTACCAGCCGATGATACTTTTCTTCGTACACCTTTAAGATATTTTCAACGGCGTACAGAGAAGCAAATAATTCTTTTCCTTCTGCGTTTATCCTTGTTCTTTCCATATCCGCCCCTCTACTCTGCCTAATTTATAGGCTTTCCAGTCGTCCCAATCCCCGAATATTGTCTGCATCTGCCACAGCATAATTTCCACGTCCGCGCACTCTTCGAGGATTTTCTTTCTGCTGCCTTGGCCGTTTACCCACTTACTAAGTTCAACGGCAAGCTCGTTCAGCTCCTCAACGGCTTTAATGGCTTGATGCTTTGCACCGTAATGGTCTACTATTTCGCTGTACTTCATCGTTGCTCCTGAATAATTCGTCCGCTTCGTGAATAAGTAACTGCTTACCGTCAACCTTTGCCCTTAAAAGTGCGCCCTGCATCGTCATTCGGGTGTAGTATTTCTTCGCCGCTTTGAGAGTGGTAAAGGTCTTTCGATAATTCTCTTTTCCATCGTGGATTTCATAAAACTCATACGCTTGCAGTTTCATAAATCCCCCTCTTGATTCTTTTTCGCACTGTAAACTCTGATATTCCGGCCTTCACAGCCATTTCCCTTACCGTCAGCTTTTCTTCGCCTTGCTGTACATAAACCCTGCAACCTGTCTCGTCCTTTTTCCCATCCGCCAGGTATAACGGGCACTCCTTGACGTGGTAGCTTCCACCATCCCAGCCGCTGTTATCGTGACAGTTTATCGTTGTCGGTCTTGCGTTCCAGCCTTTAACGGGCATCCCATCTTGGCGGCTCCAACTGCACCCTAAACCGGGTTTATTTGTCGATCTCTGGCACGTCCAACATAGCGTTTGCTTCATACAACCTCAAAAAATCCTCCGCTTGCATAGTTACTAACCACTTTTCGCGGCTCCTTCGGTGGAACACCGCCGGTATAAGCTCCGGCTTTGCGTCGCGCTTCGCCTGCGCCATCCATTCATGGATTTTTGTCGTCTCGCAGCGTTTGCACTCAACGTGAAAACCAGGTAAACCTATCACGTCCGATGCGTCCCCCGTTTGTCCGCAGTATTGGGAAGTCCGCCGGGCATTGAACCCGTATTCACGGAACAGGGCGGCAAGCTCCCGTTCTCCGGCTTTGCCTTTTTCTCTCTGCGCCTTACTCATCCCAGTGTATATCCCAGCCGTTACCGTTGTCGGTGAAGGTCAACACGGTAACGCCATTAACACTTACAACGGCTTTTCCGTCCTTCATGTTGTCCATCACGCTCTGGAATATGGTTTGCGTTATCCACTTTGCGAGTTCTTCTGTCATAGTTCCTCCCATTTCACAATTTCATCTTCGTACAGAAAATACTTTCCGTACCATTTCACGCTTAGTTCCCCGGTTCGCCCGTTTCGGTTCTTCGCCACGATGATGCTCGCGTCCTCGCTTTGCGGGTCGGGTCGGTGAAGGAATAATACCTCGTCCGCGTCCTGCTCTATGGCTCCCGATTCCCGCAAGTCCGATAGTCTCGGCCTTCCATCGTTCCGGCCTTCTATCGCCCTGTTGAGCTGGCACAGAAGAACGACAGGGGCATTCAGTTCCTTCGCCAAAAGCTTTATTTTTCGGCTTATGTCGGATACCTCATTTTCCCGCGTGCGGTTCCTCAGGCTGGATTGTATTAGCCCTAAATAGTCAATCGCTATGAGGTCTAATTCCCGTTCCTGCTGCTTTATCGCGTAGCATTGTGACCTTATTGCCTCCACGGTATAGGCATTATCCGACAGATACAACCTTGTCGCGCTCAGTTTGCTTACGGCGTTCTGTATCCTGTCAACCGCTTCCTGACCGCCGCTAAACATTTCATCACGGCTGCACCTCGCATAGCTGATGATCGCCCTTTGAAGCACGTCCTCCCTCGGCATTTCCAGCGAAAACACCGCTACCGTCCTGTCGAACAACGCCATATTCACGGCTATATTCATGGCAAGTGAGGTCTTGCCTACTGACGGTCTGGCTCCGATGATGGTTAAATGCCCTCTTTTCAACCCGCCTAACGTCTGGTCGAGAACCTGAAACCCCGTTGTAAGCCCCTCAGTGCCGTTTATAAGCCCATATAGGGCCGCGTCAAAGTCTTTCCCTACTCTGCTTACTTTACGCCCTCCACGCGCCCGTACAGCGTCTATAACGCCCTGCATACGGTCAAGGTATCCCTCGTCCTTTCCCGATTTCATGTCCTTGACCACTTCCCGCAGTCCCGAAATGGCGTGTCGCTTTCTGGATTCCTCCAGCACCACCTTGATGTGATAATCCACATTTGCTGCTGATACAGTGCCGGTGACTAACTCGGTGATGTACTGTATCCCACCGGCCCTGCCGCCCAGCTTGTCAGCTACCGTTACGGGGTCTACCGGCTCGTTTGCGTTGAAAAGGGCAAAGATAGCGGAAAATATCTCTTGGTGTTCCGGCCTCTCAAAATCGTCAGGTCTCAATTCCCCGCATATTCTCTCTAAAGCCTCACGACCGAGAAGCGCAGAACCTAAAACAGCTTTTTCGGCAAGCACAGTTTCTCGTAGACCGGATTATCCCATGATGAAGCGCAGGGGACTTCATCCTCCCAACGCCTTTGGTTCAAAAACGTTGCCGGATGAGGGATATATTGCCCATTGTCTTTTTTCCATTGCGGAGAAGCAGCATAGTCTTTTACTGCCGTTACGATCTTCTCCTGCAATTCCTTTGGCGGGTTCAGTTTCTTCCACGCTTTCACAGCGGTTTCTTTCGCGGTGTGACGTGGATACACTTTCCAGAAAACATCAAAGCCATCACAAGGGGGTATGGGGGTTATCCCATTATTGTCTTCTGTCTTCTGTCTTATGTCTTCTGTCTTATGTCTTATGTCTTTAGTAGGCTTAGTTTTGCTTTCGTTTGCTTCATTTTGCTTAGTTTTGCTTTCGTTTGCTTCATTTTGCTTAGCTTTGCTTTTGTTTGCTTCTGCTGGTTTTCCGCCTTTCGCGCCGTTTTCCGACCTAATAGCGGATATTTCAGCCTCTCGGTCTATCATTGCCTTGAATATCGGAAACACAAGGCTCTCTCTTCCTCCGTCTTCAGGTATCAGGCCTGACCGCGCATATTCCAGTATGGCGATAAATAGCCTGCCTTTTTCAGCATCAGAAAGAGCGGATGTCTGCTCTATCCAGTCGTAATAGGCCTTGACGTAGCGTTTTGCCATTTTTACCCCCTTATTTGTTCGTTCAGCACGTCCCTTAACCTTCTCATGTCATCCGGCGCGAAAGAAATTGATTTTTTAATCCGATTCTCCCGTTTGTCCCATAGCCCTAACACATAAAAGGGCTTGTAGGTGTCCGGGTATGCCATAAGGTAGAGTTCTATCGACCAGCCATCGCCCTCGCCTATCGTGGCAAGGCGGCTTTCTGTTACGTACTCCATGACTAAAAGGGTAAAGGCTCATCGTCTATTTCGGTAAACCCTGCCGGAGTGTCCGTTTTCTCTCTCGGCGTGAGAAATTCAACGTTTTCCGCTGTGATTTCGGTTATGTACCGCTTGTTCCCGTCCTTATCCTCATAGCTCCTGTTCTGTATCTCACCTTCTATAAGGACTTTGCGGCCCTTTGAGAGGTACTTCCCGCACAGCTCGCCCAACTGCCGCCACACTACTATATTGAGGTAGTCAACAGGAGGTTTACCGTCAGTGCCTTTGTATCTGCGCTGTACCGCTACCGTAAAGGTGCATACGCTTGTTCCGCTTGTGGTCGTCCTTAGTTCCGGGTCTTTCGTCAGGTTTCCGGTCAAAATTGCTTTATTCATTTTTCCACTTCCTATACGTTAGTTTTTCTTCGTTCCAATCGGGGTACTTTGCCATGAGATACGCTCTCAGCTTTTTTCTAAGCTCCGGCCTCCTTTCCGAATTATCATAGTCCCTATGGCACTCAGGACACAGTGTAACGATGTTTTGTTCTATCCCTTTACCGTTATGACTTCGCGGGATAAAATGCGCCACAGGGCTTCCTGTGCGCCCGCAGAGGACGCATAATTGATGGTCTCTCTCCCATACCTGCGCTTTGACCTTCGGGGGTATCTCACACGCCCTGGTTCGCTTGCTTTTCATTTTGTGTTCCCCCATTCTCTGGATAGCTGCCCTTCGAGTATCCTTATTTTTAGCTTCTGCGCGTTTATCGCTTCCACCGCCGAATCGTATAGGCTCTCGGCTATGTCCCGTTCCATTCTCAGCTTGGCTATATCTTCTTCGCCTTTGGCAATGTCCAAAAGGTGCGTTACTGGCTGCCCCTCGGCGCGGAGGACGGTAAGCCTTTTAGATAGTGCCATTCTGTACTCGCGCTCCGTTTCGGCCTTTTTCCGTCCTCGCGGCTTAAGCTCCTGCACCGCCCTGTCAAGTAGGGCTTGCTCTGTCATTATTTCGTCCCACAGCTCCATTTAAGCCCCCTTTGCGTTCAGCTTGTCGAGCGTGGTGCTTAACTGCTCCCGCGTCATATTCCACACGTCCACACCGTAGTTCTTTTTCGCCGCTTTATTGGCTAAATCCACGCTCCCCTTGCACAGGGCTATAACTTCCTCCTGCATGGCCTTTACGTCAGGATCGGCGGAAAACGTGTCGTAAACGTTGGGTTTAAATTTCGAGCGGGATGGAGACGTTGCATTGGTTTCCGTTTCCGGCTGAACAAACTCTTCGCTCTCGCTATCGGACATTATCCCAGAGTAAGCGAACTTTGAGAGCTTCAACACAACGCGGTCAAACAACCTCTTATAAGCCATGGCGTATGGATAAGCGTTGCTACAGTTTTTGTCGCTTACCTCGCCCACTTCGTAAATACCCTGTTCATCATTGCAATAACTGTATACCAGTGAGTTTTTATATCCGTCCTTGTCAAAAAACACACAAGAAGGAGTGAACTTGCTTTCAAGACAGTCATTGATCTTTAAACACCCGTTGTGGCTGATTATTAGGCCGCTGTACGCCATCTTGTCCTTCTTCGCGGTGAGATTCATCAGTATCCAGAAATCAGCCTCCGCAAGGCCATATTTGCCGCTATTGATAGCTTCTATGGCCTTTTCCTTTGCGGCAATATACTTGGGGGATTGCCATACCGGCTTATCTCCATCTTTTGTATGTTCTACAGTCTTTTCGTTAAACATGCTCCCCTCACTTTATCTGCAAATTCTGCTTTACAACGATTTCCGCGCCCTCTGCCGTCCCGCCGGATTTCAGAAGCTCCTTTATCGCCGTTTTGTTAGGCACGGGGGGCTTATAGGTCAGAAGCTCGTCATGCCCCTGCGCCGCCCACTTTATAAAGGCTTCCTCGTTTACCTCGACGTTTTCTGACTTTCTGAATGTCAGTTTGTTCCGCTTGCTTTCAAACTTTTCCTTATTGGATAGCTGCATCTGCGTTGCAAGGTAGCCTTTAAGCCACTCGGCCTTATTGGCCTTAGCCTTGGCTCTGGCGGTGAGGCTGTCGGCTTCCTCCTTGATGCTTTTTGCCTCTGCGGCAAGGTTCTTTATCATGCAGGCCACGTTGTCAATTTTGTCGTCGAGCTGCATATCAAGGCTTTCGAGAGTGTCATACACGGCTTCTTCGGGTATCTCTCCACGGTCAACCGCGTCCATGAAGTCATTGAGATTCTTCGCTATGTCGTAAAGTGACATTATCTCGCCTCCTGTTTTAAAAGATTAGGGTCATATCGGTCATAGTAGGTGTCCTCGAACGGTTTATAGGCTTTAGCTAAAAGGTACTGCTCCATTACTCACCTTCCTTTTCCAGCCTCTTGTCTATCTCGTTCCGATAAAGAGCTTTCCACAGGTCGCGGTCATGCCGCACTTCGGCAAGCTGTTCCGCAAGCATGACGATTATTTCATCTTTTGTCATTTCGCTTTCCTCCTTGGGATAATCAGTTCTTTTGATATGTTTTTAGCTCATTCACTCCACTTGTCTGGCGTTGAGCTTGCCGCGCTCGATCAGTTTGTATATTTCGTGCCTGTCGATGCCCAGCCGCTCCCTTGTCTCATGCGTTGTCAGCCACTCGCCGTCCACTTCGACGATCCACTTCTTTTGTATACGCGGCGGCTCGCTTTTCCCGTCCGGCAAAAACAGCGGGCAGGCGCGGATGACGTAGGACTGTATAATTGTTGTGTAGTTTTTGCCGTGGTAATAGTCGCTGCTCTTCAGTGTTGTTTCCCTTGCCTCCCAGCCCGCAACGGGTTCGGGATCGGCGTGGCGAGACCAGCTACAGCCCATGCCCGGCGCGTTGGTCGCCCTCTGGCAACGCCAGCACAGGGTTTGTCCGGTTATGCATGCTTCCATATCTATCTCCTTTTGCGGGGTGCGAAGGCGTATCCCGCCATGCACCCGATGAAAAACATCGGTATGCCCCAGCTAAAAAATGCTCCCCACATACTTACCTCCTTACTTCCCGTTGAGTTTTTTCCTGATTGTCCGCGTCACGCTTTCGTGAAAATACCCGTTCACGTCAAACCGCGTTCTTTCCTGCTTCCGACGTTCTTCCTGCTTCCTTTTCTCCTGCCGCGCCGTTATATCGGCGACAAATTTTTCTCTGCTTACCACGGCTTCACCTCACATAGTACCCTACGCAGTTATCGTATTTGTGCTTCCGCTTGGCTTGCAGTTCAAGGCTTTTCTCGTCCTTTACCATTGCCGCCATGCTCCGCACCAGTATGAGGGGGGCGTGGCCGTCGGCGGCGGTCGCCATGAGGCGCCCATCCCTGCACATGGCGCGTATGGTGCCGGGGTCTACGTTGATGATCTCGGATGCCCGCTTGGTGGTGACATACTCGCCGTGCATCTTCACCATGCGCTCCTCCAGCGCTTCAACGCTGTTTATACGCTCGTCCACGGCGGCGGTTATCATGTCCCGCAGGAGTTTGTTAAAATCGTTCATGGCTTTATCTCCCTGAATACGCAGTATTAACCTTCCCGTTCCTTATCTGTCGCGCAAACGAAAGAATCGGGTCTGTCCTTGTGCTTTAATCTTGCGATTATTACCCAGCCGCCGCTAAGTAGCTCGGCGGCTTCTTCTATGTCCTTTGCTTCCCTCACTTGCCTTATACACCAGTAGATTTGATTCATCTTCATTACCTCCTAAATAAAAACCTTTCGCAGCTCTCTCCCGGTATCCGGTGCTTTATCCGTCCGTAGGCGCAATGCCCGCAGTTTACGGGGCTATATGCGCCGCCATAGTAGGTGTAGTGTTGATAGTAGTGCTGACAGTTGGCGCAGACTGGCTCCCGTTCTCCTATGCTGTATTTCATGGCTTCCTCCTTATTCTGTTAGCACTATGTTAGCACCTTGTGAGTAGAAAGTCAAGTTGGTTTTTGCTAACATACTGCTAAAGAGGTGGTAACAATGGCAACTAACAAAATCCAAACAGGATTGCGGCTCAACGAAACAATTTACGATAAGCTCAAAGTGCTTTCTGACCGCGAGAATCGCTCTCTAAACAACCTTATTGAGCATATCCTCCAACTACACCTTGATGATTATGAGCGCACCCACGGGGCTATTGTGTTGCCTGAACAGTAACACGCCCGTTCCGCAGGGTCATTCCGAGGTCAATAAGCATCAAAAGCAAAGAATTAAGGGAAACGCCCATTTCATTAGCTACTTCGCATAGTTCGTTGTAGCGTTCTTCGGGTATTCTCAAACCTGTTTGCACTTTGTTCATATCTTTATCCCTTTCTTTGGAGGTATTTATGTCCCCAAACGCTGAAACTGTAACGCTTTCCATGTACTATGCTTATAAGGCTCGCGCCGCAAAGGGTGTCTCCCTCGATAAGGCTATTACCTTCGGCCTGGATTTCCCCGGCTTGCGCCCCGTGTTGAATGAGCTTGTGCGCTTCGGGGTGGTTCGCTCAAATACCATAGATACCGTGCAGCTTTCCTTGTCATTTATTAGCCATCTGGACAACGAGAGTAAGCAACGCGCCCAAAAAAGAGCTAAGGAGAACGAGAATGACGCCAAGGCGAATGTAGAGCAGGTGAAGCAGTGGCGTCACGAATGGCGTATCGCACTTGTTTCCGCTTGCGCAAGCTCTATACTCACGCTCCTTATCGAGCATTTCACTGAAATACTCGTCTTTATAAAGGAATTTTTCCATTAAGCTCTTGCGTTTCATCGTTTCCCCCTTTCGACAGATTGTGATAAATACTTTTCCACGGCTCGGGGAGAGGGGTAATAAAGCCGCCGCTGACGGTCACGTCCCCTACAAGCTCTACCTCGATTACGGGAGGCTTCCCTGCTTCGTGGGTGATGGTGTACTTTCGTACAATATCGCTTACCGATATGCCGTTGATGGTTATTTCTCCGCTTGTGTCGTTTGTTTTGATTTCAACGTGGTTATTCATCGTTTTACCTCACCATTACGGTTTAACCGTTATTTTCAAGCAAAAAATTTATCTCATTGTAATTTATCCCATATACTTCCTCGATTTTTTTAATTATAGGAATATCGGGAAACCGTTTTCCCATTTCATAATTTGCTATCGTTGCTACTGAAATGCCTATAAGTTCTGCCGCTTCCTTTTGAGATAGGTTCTTGTTTACCCTCGCGGCCTTTAATGTAATAGTCAACCGTGTCACCTCCTTGTGTCTCTATCATACTACGGTTAAACCGTAATGTCAACTCGTTTTTACGGTTTGTGTTGATTTTTTTATGGTTTAGTCGTATACTATGAGCAAGGAGGTTAATACCATGGAAAATTCTCTCGGAAATAAGGAAGTGATGGCGCGCAATATAAGGCACTATATGGAGTTAAATAATGTAACTCGCATTGAATTGTGTTCAGCGTTAGGGGTAAAGTATACGACATTCTCTGATTGGATAAATGCGAGAACTTATCCCCGCATCGACAAGATAGAGTTAATGGCACGGTATTTCGGCATCACAAAAGCCGATCTTGTTGAAGATCATACCGAGAAAGATGCGTTGATTAGCTACATTCTGTCTGGGGTGTCTCAGTTAAACAACGACAATCGGGCAAAGCTCCTTGACTATCTAAAGCTGCTTTTACAAAGTCAGCGATAAGGCGTAATTGCTCTGTTGACATTCTTTTTAATGTATCACGGGTGATTTCCATTATCCTACCTCCAAACACTTGTTCTGTTTTGATAATAACACGTTAGATTCAAAAAGAAAGGGGGAATTTGTATGAGAGTACCATAAACGGGACTGTGCTCGCCGATGTTGCACAAATCGTGCCGCAAATTTTAATCGGCAGGGGCGATTTCTCACCCCCGCCTAAGACGGTGGAGAAGCATCGGGGAACCGTCCTGAATAAAGCATAGCATTTATACCGCTCTAATCAATACTCATAAAGAAGCGTTTCGCTAACATTCTTGTTTTTTCGCCACACATAAATGAAGAAGGTGATACTATTTGTTGTTATATGAACATTTACGCGCCATGAAGGACGCAAGTAATATGACGGCGCAGCAGATAGCGGACAAAAGTAGTGTGCCCGTTGCCACGGTAAACCGCGTGCTTCAGGGCTTAACGGAAAATCCGGGGTTTGATACGGTCTACAAACTGGTAAAGGCCATGGGCGGGAGCCTGAACGATCTGGACGAGGATAGGGTGTGTGAGCCGGAATCGCTGACGCAGTTATATGAAAGAGGGTTAGAGTACAGGGAACGGAAGATAAGGAAGCTGGAACGCACGATAATGATAATAGCAGTATTTACTTTTATTGTTATGGCGGCGGTCATAGGAATGCTGGTATATGATATGATGCACCTCGATAGAGGGTGGATAATAAAATAAAGAATCCCCCGTGCCGAATTAGAGGGCGGCAACAGGGGATAAGGCGGATGCTTCTCCGCCTCCGATTTTAACACAACGGGAGGTTTTTGTAAATGGCAAGGCAAAGCGACGGGAGATACCGGGCTAAAGTCACAGTTGGGCGGGCTGACGGCAAGAGCATAGTAAAGTACGTTTCCGGGCGCACAAAGAAGGAGCTGGAGACCGCGAAGGAGGCGGTCAGGCAGGAGTTCATCACCGGGCGCACCGCACAGAAGGACGCGCTTTTCGGCCCATACGCCATACAGTGGTATAACGTCTACAAAAAGCCGAGCATAAAGGAATCGGCGCAGAGCGGATATAAGACGGCACTCAACAAGCACATATTGCCTGTTCTGGGGGACAAGCGGCTCACCGCAATATCCACTATGGATTTGCAGGAGCTGCTTAACTCCAAGGGCGATATGTGCGTAACCATAATCGAAAATGTACACCATGTGTTAGAATCCGTCTTTAAGCGGGCATACTCCGAGGGGATAATCCAGCGTGACGTGACCGTGGGGCTGGTCAAGCCCACGAAAGAAAAGTCAAGCCGCCGGGCGCTGACGGAAGCGGAGGAAGCGGCGGCAAAGAAGTTGATGCAGGAGGAAAACGGCCTGCTGGTGGCATTACTATACTATACCGGAATGAGGCTCGGCGAAGCCCTCGGCCTGCAATGGGAATGTGTAGATTTCAGGAAGAAGGTCATACACGTCCGGCAGCAGGTCAATTTAAGGAAGGGCACGATAACCCCGCCCAAGACGAAGGAGAGCATACGGGATATACCCCTGCCGGACGAGCTGGCGGAAATGCTCGTGCGGGGATTCCCTCAGGCGTTTGTATTCCCCGCCCCCGATGGAACGTACTACCGCAATTCCTCTTCAAATAGGCTTTGGCGTTCGCTGATGGAGCGCATGGCAGAGTTGGGGCCCGGCATAGAAACGAAAGAGGATGGTTCCTCCGTTCTCACGCCGCACTACTTCCGGCACAATTACGCCTCCATACTCTATAATGCCGGCGTTGACGTGCTTTCCGCGCAGAAATTCCTCGGCCACGCCAACGTAAAGGTAACGCTTGAAATTTATTCACACCTTTCAAAGGAAAAAGAGGACGCAAGTGCGGGCGCGGTTATGGACGCTTTCAAAAAAAGGTTGCCAGAAAGTTGCCAAAGCGAAACCACAAAATGAGCACAAGCAATCAAAAAAGCCCTAAATACCTAAGAAAAACGCCCGTGCAACACAGGCGTTTTTGATGTTTGGTATCCGGCGGCTACCCGTTTTTTATTCAGTTCCTTGCAGTTTCTCGTCCGTAAAAAGCAGCTGTTTATCTATATTTTTCGTTTACGCTCGTTTTAGGGCTTGAAATAAAAGGTTGCCAGAAAGTTGCCGGAAGGTTGCCAGTTACGCAGTAAAATATTTTTCAACCTTGAAATCCTTACCGTCTATATCGTTAATGAAATCTTTTGCAAGGCTGAAATAAAACTCCGGGTCTTCTCCCCTGCCTACCATTTCGGCGGTATCGTGGCTGTCGTTGTAGTACATATTCATGCACAGATAGTATTTGCATACCGCCGTTATGCCTTTCGTCGCCAGAAACGCCTTGATGGTATCATAGTCCCATTTTTGACCGTATGGGCGCATACCCTTGACTATCTGCCGCGCCTCTTCGGGAGTTATCCGATATGCTATCTCTTCGAGGCAATACATTGTTTCCTTGTACACTTCCGGCAGACGGTCCTTTACCGTGTGCATCATATCAGAGAGCGCATCGGTCACCTCTGTCATATCGGTATGCCTTTCGGATATTAGGTGTATGATCTCCTTAAAGCTCATTACTCTGCGCCTCCGTTAATGCTTGCAAGGCTGTTAGCGGGTACGCAAGTTTTATTGAGCAGTTTAAAGCTGCCGCCCGTGGCGTTGGTCTTGACGATGGTAGCATACCTGGTGCGGGTGCGTATGGCGCAGGCTGTGACCTGGGCGCAGCAGCTATTTATCAGCGGGTACTGCTCCGTGCCGGCGCCTATGGTGACAAACACGGGCGCGGTTATAGTGGTAGCCGCCGGGATAGACTGAGCTACCACAATGCAGTATTTCTGATTATCGTTATAGTTGCCTGCCGGGAGGTTGATTATCAGCCCGGTTCCCGCCGTGAAGGTAACGGCCTGGGAGATTATAAGGTTGGGGCAGAGTTTGCATACATTTTTACAAGCCATTTTTCATGCTCCTTTCAAAAATCAAGGGGCAGCATACGCCGCCCCGATATATCACGGCATAGCCGGAATTAGCAGCAGCAGCCGCAGTTGTTACCACAGAAGGGAGAGTTCCCCGCGTTGTAGGTGTAACCGTTGGGATAGCGGACTACTCCGTACATGCGGTTATCCATCTCAAGGCTGGACACTTTGTCCCTGAGAGCCTGCATTTCGTTCGCCTGTATCAGGGAGCGGGTGGCCTCGGCCTCGGCGTGGATAGCGGTGGTTATGTCGCAGGTGTTCTGGTTCATCTGCGCTGAGAGGTTGGCTATCCCGAGCCTCTGTTCGCAGCAGCAGTTTGCGAGCTGGCTGGACAGGTTTCGGCCTTCGGTGGTGATAGCGTTGTTCAGCGCGAAGGTGGAATCACATATACCGTTGCCGATGTTAGTCAAGCGGTCATTGATCTGGCCGAATTGCTGACCGAAGAGAATTTCCTGCTGAGACGCAGCGGTGGCATACTGTCCAAATTCGCCCTGGCGGTTCCAGCCGCCAAAGCCGCCGCCCATCATAGCAAAAAGTATGATAAGGGCGAATATCCAGAAGCCTCCGTTGAAGCCGTCAGTCTTGCCATCAGTTACCGCGGCTATATCCGCGAGAGAGGGCATATTATCCATAGTTCTAAAGTTCCTTTCGATTTATATTCCAATCCCGCGCGCGCTTCGGGTAATGGTCTATCTTAATTCAGAAAGAATATCCTCGGGGTCTATCCCGTATTGCTTGCAGGCCGCATAAAACATCTGTTTAGGGTCGCCGTTGCCTATCATCTGCTTTATCTTCTGTATTTGTCCGGGAACGGACATCATCTGTTTAGCCTGCGCTATCATTTGTGGGTTGAGTTTCCTCGGACTTCCTCCGCTTAGCATTTGTAGTATCGGGTTTGGCATTTATCATTTCCTCCAATCTGGCTATTCTCTGTTCAAGGCCGTTTACATCGACAGGCGGAGCGGGTTTATACGGGGTTATGCTATAAGGCGAGAGAGAGGGGAACCCCGCCCCGTCCGTTGTTTTAAGCCACACTATGGGGGCCGTTTCGTCTAATAGAAGAGCGGAGCTATTAGGGGGCATTTGATACGCCTTTGCGCCGCCCTCGCCGTTCACTTTGACTACTTCGGTTCGCTGATATTGGGTTTGCTGGTTAAAATAAGGTTGGTATGGATACACTGTTTCACGCTCCCTTCTACCTGAATTTTGGCATAAAAAAAGAGCCGACAGGATTGCTCCCATCGGCTATTTATCGGCTATTTACAGTGCGTTTTCAGTTGTTTCTCGGCAGCCTTGCACCGCCTTCGTATCTGGTCATATTCAAGGGGTATTTCGAATTTAAGCTGGTACTCGCCCGTCAAAGCGTCGTATGGTATCCCGTCTAAAAGGCGGCGGGTTATAAGCCAGCGGTCTTTTTCATTATGTATCCATTCGTGTATGAGTGCTTCCCATTCCGTGCGGGAGCGGGAATTAAGCAATGCTTTATCCATTTCAAAGAGGCCCGCTTCTCCAAAAGCCTATACCTCCTTTATAAAAATACGCCCCCCAATTAAGGGGGGCTATTGAAAGGGATTCCCGTCCGGGGGCTACTGTTTGTTGTAGTTTGCCGAGGATATGCCCAGCACCGCACCGAGGAACGTGTCAACGGCGGTGATAGTGCCGACTATCTCCTCAGGATAAGGGAGATTCCAAATACCCGCAAGGGCAAAATAGAGGGTGCCTATGGCGGGGAGCCAGATCAGGGCGATTGCCTTGAGAATGTCGTATACCTTGTTCGAGAGTTTCATTTTCTTTTCCTCCTTTAATTGTTGTGTGCTTCAAGCCTGTCCAGCCGGTGGTGGGCGCTTTTCGCGCTTTCCTCCACCCGCGTCACGCGGCGGTCTATGCCCTCGACCTTGCTGGCCTGCGCCCGCATATCGAGTTTGATATCGTCCACGCCGCGCTTGATGTAGTCCACGTCCGATTTGAGCGCGGTATCAATGGCGGTGTCGTGTGTAGCCGCATCAACCGCGTCTTTCCTTGCGGTCTTTATGTGGGCAATCCAGCCCAGCAAAATGCCGCTCAGTCCCGTTACTATTGCCCATATCCATTCCTTGGTCATGGGTGCTCCTCCTTATTTTTTTAGTGCGCCTACATAGATTTTGCCGTCCACAGATACGGTAGCCTGCAACACGTTCGGTAGCTCTGTCGGTGTCATGCTGTGTGCCTGTGCAAACCGCTGTATAGCCGCAATGGTGTTTTTACCGGCTATGCCGTCCGCGTCCCCCGCGTCATAGCCCAGAGCGTTAAGGGCGGTCTGCAATGCCTTGATATCGTCGCCCCTCATCATGGGGCTCGTCAGGGTTATGATCTTCCGCGCCTTTACCTCCTCCTTTTCTTCCTCCTGCTGGAGCATGGCAAGCCGCCCCCAGTGCGTCCAGCTGCCATCGGACAGTTTGCGCTTACATACGCCATCGTCCCGGCCTTTGGCCTCTATGGTGTAGCCGTCGCCGACGTATACGCCGACATGTACCATTTTCTTGCTGCTTTCGCTGTACTTGAATACGAGGTCGCCCGGCCATATGGGGGTTTTCCCGACGTAGCCCCTGTTTTCGTCGCACATACGGTAAAGTCCCTGGGCGTTGGTGTCGCCCTTCATCCAGTGCTTTATGTCGCTGATGTAGTGTACGATGAGGCCGGAACAGTCGAACGCGTAGAGAGGCCGTTTTTCGGCCTTCTCCATGAATTTCACGGCGCGGTTGTAATTCGTGTCGCTGGTTTCGCGCCGTTCTATCCATGCGTAGGGGTCGCTCATGCTGTCAACCTGCTGCCCCTGCGCACCCCAGACGTACATATCCCCGACATGACTTTCGAGGTATTCTATGAAGCCTGTTACTCTGCTCATTTGCGTTTACCTGCCACCGCGAGGCCGAATCCTATCAGGGCTATGGATACCGCATACGCGAGGACGGAGGCGCCGCCGGTCTTGGGTATCACCACGGGATTTTTTGCAATGGGCTGTTCGGCGGGCTGCGCGGCGTTAAAATAGTAGGTTTTGCTCACAGTCCTGTTTTTCTGCATGGCGTTGTAGAGTTCTTCTGCCGTGGTGGCGTTTTCGTATGCCATATCTTTGACGGTTATACGGAGGGCGGCGGGCTGGTCGGTAACTATGCCGCTCAAGTAATATGTTCCAGCCTCCAATCTCAGGTCGTTTGTGTCCAGCTTTACGCCGTCCAGTTCGATTATAAGTTCCATGTCGGTCAGGTCGAAAAACCGGGGTATGCCTATGTCAACCTTGAGCAAAAATAGCTCATTATTGACGTAGGTCTTGGATACCGCCTTGCCGGTCTGGTAGTCCAGCGCGGTTATATCCAGAGTTACGGGGTCTGCGGCGTAGGCTACGGTGCAAAGGCACAGCATGAGCATTACCGCGAGGATACAAGTGAGTTTTTTCATAATGTTTTCCTTTCTTTTTAGAGTTTTATGCAGCGGTTCTCGAACTTCTTATATGCATCGAGGTACACTTCGTTTTTGTCGCCGTTGTAAGTGACCTCATAATACATACCATCGGGGAGTTTGGTGGATACCAGTGTCTTCCAATTCTGGAGGGTCTTGCAGTGCCAAACAACATAAGTATCAGTTATGTTGATCTCTATGCCGTCCGTCTTGTCGAGGTGCTCGTTTACATAATCTCTCACGATTTCACGAGCTTTGAGTGTGTAGTCCATAATTCTTTTCCTTTCTTTATTTTTGTTTTTTAATTATGAAAAAAGAGCCGTGCGGCTCCTTATTCCGTGTATTCGCTCCATTTGGAGCTGCCCGCCTTGGGCTTGTAGACGGTGGACTTGATGTGCTGCTCGGTGCATTGCCACGTTTTGCCGTTGTAGGTAACTATTGTGTCCACCTCAATAACCGTGCCGTCCTCGATGTCGTCCCACGCGGGATAGGTCACGGTCTGCACCGCCCAATATGTGCCGAGGTTTGCGGCAGGGGGCTTGTTGCGGCTGTATTTGAGGGCGACATATCCGCCCTCAACCGTATCCCCGGCTATATAGCGGGTCTCAGCGTCCCACGGTGCGCCCTGCGTGGGGGTGGGGGTAAGCCCTGCCCGCGCCGCCGTCAACACCTCTACAAGGTCGGTCTCGTGCGCCTCGATTTCAGCTTTACGCACGGCTACCAGCGCCATAAGTTCACTGCGCGTCATTCACATTCACCCCCAGCTCCGCAAGCGCGTCTATATAGTCCTGCGTGGTGGCCTGCGCCTCGTGCTCCGTCCAGCTCTGGACTATCGTTTCGCCGTTGTCCTCCCACATTTCGGTATAATAAAAGCCCTCCTTTGAGGGCATAGGGGAACGGGTCACGGGCTTATAGCCCAGCTCCTTTATTGCCGCATCGTCATTGGTGGAGAGGTGCGCCCCTGCGGGGTGCGTCACACCGTTGATTATAAGCGGCGACTGCAACTCAACCGGCAGGCGTAAATATTCGGGATACTCCCCCGCCAGCTTGGCATAGTTTGTGTTTAGCATTGTTTTCTCCTTTTTATTCTTGCCATGCTACATAGCGGTAAGTGCCGTTCATACTGTTTGCACCAGCGTTCATCGTAAAGCCATTGTCATTATATTGGTAGTCGTATCGTGAGGTTCTAATAAAGTTTATGTCACCGGAAGATGCTAACGCAACAGCACCATCGAAAAATGAAACTAAACGGCTGGCATTCCCACTGCCAGAAATTATAGTAAATATGACATGATCCGGTTTAAAACCAACAGTTTGCACAGTAAGCGTATGTTGATTTTTGTTCGTATCAGAAAATGTTCCCGTTGCTATATTTTTCGCCTTTGCCATGTTGCTCATCAACCTCCTTCGTAGCATAGCTATCATGCGCTCACAACCTCCTGCACCGCCCACACACCGTTGTAAACGTCAAATTCGTAGGTCTTGCTTGCCTCTATTGCGGGGGCCTCGCCTAAATAGTTCGCCCCGCTCACAAACGACACCGCGACCGAGGCCGCCGTGCTGAATGTGCCGTGCGCCCAGCCGGAAGCGGGCGGGGTAAACACGTATGTACCCACAGGAGAGGATACGTTATATATAGTGTTTGCCGTCAGCGCCGCGCCGCTGGCGGGGAGGGAGGAAGCGAGGGTGGGCGCATTCAGGTAGTCCACGCCGCCTATGGCCTGCGCCACCTTGCCGCCTGCGCCCTTGAGCAGGCCGTTAATGCTGGTCGCGGTGTCGGCAGTTATCTCGTTAGGACCAGCGGGGCCCTGTTCGCCCTGTGCGCCAGTGTCGCCTTTCGTTCCCGTGTCGCCCTTTGCCCCCTGCGGGCCTTTGATGCTGACGCTTGCGGGGTTATCCAGCCCGCCGTTGTTGCTCCATGAGATAACACCCTCAGCAGAGACGGCGGGGGTAAAATACGGGCCGGTATCGCCTTTCGCGCCGTCCGCGCCCTTGGGGCCTTGGATACCCTGTGGGCCTTGCTCGCCCGGATCGCCCTTCGCGCCGGGGTCGCCTTGTGCGCCTTTTTCGCCCGTCGCGCCTTTTTCGCCCTGCGGGATGCCAAACTCAAAATCAAATACCTTTGCGGTGTCCGCGCCGCTTGCCGTTACCTTTACGGTGGCGGCGGCTCCGGCGGCGAGGGTGTTTGCCGTGGCGGTGGGCGTGCCAAACCCTGCGGCTGTGCCGGGGTCGCCTTTTGCGCCGGGGTCGCCCTTCGCTCCGGGGTCACCCTTGGCTCCCTGCTCTCCTTGTATGCCTTGCTCGCCTTGTATGCCCTGCAAGCCCTGCGGGCCTTCGGGGCCTTGGATACCCTGTTCGCCCTGTATACCCTGTTCGCCCTGTGGCCCCCGTATATTGATTGTGGCGGGGTTTTCCAGCCCACCGTCATTACTCCACGATAAATCGCCGTCAGCGGTCACAGAGGGCGTAAAGTGCGCTCCTGCGGGGCCTCGTTCGCCCGTGGCTCCGGGGTTGCCTATAAGCCCTTGTATACCCTGCTCACCTTTGGGAACGCCGAACTTAAAGGTGAACACTTTTGCGGTATCTGCGCCGGAAGCTGTCACCTCTACAGTAGCGGGGGCTCCCGCGTCAAGGGTGGTCGCCGTGGCAGTGGGTGTGCCGAATCCGGCGGCTGCGCCCGTGGGGCCTTGTTCGCCCCTTGCTCCCGTGTCGCCCTTCGCGCCGGGGTCGCCCTTGGGGCCCGTATCGCCTTTAGGGCCAGTGGGGCCTTGTTCACCTTTTGCGCCCTGCAAGGGGCCGTTGTTTACCCACTTGGAATTTACACCGTCCCAGATATATATATCATACGGTTCGCCCGCGCCCACGCCGTAAGCGTCACCAGCGGCGGGGTTAGATACCCCGGCTTGTAATGCGGAGAGAGAAGCGTAATAGCCCAACACGGCAAATCCTTCGCCCGTATCGCCCTTGGCTCCCTGTGCGCCCTGTGGCCCCCGTATATTGACTGTGGCGGGGTTTTCCAGCCCGCCGTCATTACTCCACGATAAATCGCCGTCAGCGGTCACAGAGGGCGTATAGTGCGCTCCTGCGGGGCCTCGTTCGCCCGTGGCTCCCGTATCCCCCTTGGGGCCCGTTTCTCCCTTGTCGCCGGGGTCGCCTTTAGGCCCTTGGATACCCTGTTCACCTTTGGGGCCTGTGGGGCCCGTTTCTCCTGCGGCTCCTGTGTCGCCTTTATCGCCTTTCTTGCCTTCGGGGCCTTGGGGGCCGACGGGGCCAGCGTCGCCCTGCAAGCCTTTCTTGCCCTCCGGGCCTTGCGGGCCGGTAGGGCCTTGCTCACCACGGGGGCCTTGCAAGCCTTGTATACCCTGCTCGCCTTTGGGGCCTACCGCGCCCTGATCGCCCTTGGGGCCTTGTATTCCTGCGGGGCCTTGTACACCCTGCGGGCCTTGGGGGCCTGTGGGGCCTATTTCACCCTGCGGGCCTGTGGGGCCTGTCGCGCCTAACGCCTGGGATACTAAGTCCTGAACCTCGGCAAGAAGCTGTTCCGCCACACTGGGGGTGGGAAGGTTGGAACCGGGAAGGTCGGCTATTATCTCAATGGGCCGCGTTCCCGTCCACTTGGCTATGATGTTCTTCTCATCGTTCGCCAGAGTGGCTAAAAGCGTGAGGTTCATCATGCCCCGCTTGCCCGTAAACAGCGGCGTGATATGCCATGTAAGGGTTATATCTTCCCCCACATCTTTATACAGCACATACCTTGCTTCCGTGCCGTCCATGGGCCAGTACGCCTTTATGGTGAACCCTGCGGCGGCAAGGTCTACATCACGGGCATCTAAGGGTATGCTGATAGTGACGGTATCCGCCAGACTTTCACCCTCGATAACAAGGGACTGTATAGGGGTGGTGAGAAGATACTTTCCGTCAACCGTTATTCTGTGCATTGTTCGTCCTCCGCAAGTTTTTCTAAGGCCAGAATACAGCCTAATTTCGCGTCTAAGTCCGCTTTCGCTACAACGGGTATAGAAGTATTAAGTGTGCGTATTATCGCTTGTATAACGGCTTTCTGTTCGTCTGTCATTGTTCTAACCTCTTTATCCTTTCGTCAAGTTGTCTAAGCAGGCTATGTGTAGCCTGTGCGTCAGCCCACAGAATAGCCGGAACGCGGTCGTATTCCACCGATTCAGCTATTACCTCCCGCGTTCCTTTGTCAGTTTGGTAATCTACCAGCCACGGAAATTCCGTTTCAAGCTCCTCGGCGATAAAGCCGTAAAAATAGCGGCCTTTGTCTAAGCCGCTTTTAGGAGTATATGTGACCGCTCTCACACGGTCTATTCTGTCACTTACGCTGTCATACTCCCTGATATCGTGTATCTCCTTTTTATATCGTATGGAAGATGAAACCATACCTAAAGAGTATCCACCGCCACCCGAATATGAAACTAATCGAGTATTGGCACTGCCGCTTGCGCTTGGTGGGGATGTCATAAAGAATCTGTTATCAGTCGTTAAGTTACCTTCAGCATATAGATTACCTTTCACTGATAGCCCGGTATATCCCTCTATATCCACGGCTCCCAAGGTCAGTTTTCCGTATGTATTGCCATACAAGGTGACACCGTTACCCGTAAGATTGTTTCCGTTTATGGTAAACCCCGCAATCGTACCGCCTGATGCCTTAAGGTTGCCAGTGGTCACTGAGCCGCTTATGGTGGCGTTTACGCACGTCATCTTGCCGTTGGTGTCTATCTTGAAGTTGTTGTTCGCCGTGACAACGCCGTTAAGGTTTATCTTTGACGCGCTTATTGATACCGCTTCCGAGCTTTGATTTATGGTGGAAATAATATTGTCCTTGGTGACGGTGCTCGACAATCCCTCGGCGGTTATTTCAAGCTGTGTCTGCATATTCTGCGTCCATGTGGTAGGCATACATACGGTGTTATCTACCACCCACGCCGAACCCGTGTAACGCTTTATTTCCTTTGTCGAGGGATTGTACCAGTATTCCCCCTCCTTTGCGCCCGTGGGCGTGGCGGTCTGGTTGTATTTAGGGGATATGACCGTCTGCCACGCGGAACCCGTCCATACCTTTATCTTGCCATCGTTGTACCATTGATACCCCGTGTTCGCGGTTTTCTGGTCATCGTCCCACCCTAAAGAGGGGTCGGTGTCGGATTCAACAGGGGTCAGGAAAGCTACCCGTGTGACCGTCTGCTTCATTCCCTCAACGGTCATTTCTATTTCATGGGCTGCGCGTCCGGCTATGAGCGTCCGGCGGTTCTCCGCGCTTATGGCGGGGCGTGAGGGGGAGCCGGAGCTTATGTACTGTATCCTTGCCCGGCCCTTAAAGGTCAAGTCAATGCGGTAAATGGGGAAGGTATAAGCCCCATCGTCCGTGACTACCTTTATCATGTCGCCCGCTTCCAAAGACCAATCGCCCTTGGCGTCCAGCTCGACAGGCGTAAACGCCGCAAAGGAGTTCAAGCGGTTGTAGATAACCTGTGCATAAGGTCTTATCTGTGCATCGGTATAGCCGTACAGCATAGGGCAGTCTATTATCTGATAAGCGTTCGTCCCCGTGCCGACTATTACGCCTATGTCCTTTTCGGACGCGGCTACTTGTAATTTGTCTATCTTGGCTACCTGATACTCCGATACCACGGCGTTATAATAGTCCGCAGAATTGGCGGTCTTATTAAAGGTAACATCGGCATCGGTGAACCACGCCAGTTCACATACCCCGCTTCGGGATATGCGGGCAAAGGAACACGCCGCCTCGGCTATCCATTGAAGAACTTCCCGGCAGAGAACATCTTGCGTCCTGAACAGCGGCGAATCAAAGGTTTTCCCTGAATTGGGGAAGTCTGCCGTTGAAGCGGGTACGCCGACATGAGCGCAAAGCGCTGTGAAAATATTTTTTAGTGTAGTCGGGTACGAAAGAGAATTAAGAAAAGCATCTGCGCTCACATCGAACTTTACCATTCTGTCATGGGCGGTGATGCTTATTTTTTTAGGTTTTAGTTTATCGGGCTTTTCGGAGATAAACACGCCCAGAGGAACGTATTCGTATTCTTCCCCCACGAGTACGCCTATCGAGGCGGTGAACTCCGTGCCGTCAAAGTTAAAAGAGGACAGCCCCCCGTCAAAGTTAAGGAGTTCTATCCCCAGTTCTGCGGAACACGCCGCACCTATCGTCAGTTCTTCGCCCTCAAATGCCATGCTTGAATAGGTCAAGCCGGAGATAGAGAGGTTTTGTTCCGCTATCTGATTTTCGCCGAATGTCAGCTTTAGCTTTTGGGGCTTGCCCGACATTACGGCGTTACGAAAGCCTGTGCTTACTGTGTACATTTTGCCTCCAATAAAAAAGACACCCGAAGGTGTCACGGAGTATCTATCTTAATGAGCCGATAATTCCGAGTAAAAGCAATATGCCGAATGCGATTAGAATTTTGGTCAGGCAACCGCTCTTCTTAGGTTTACCGCCCAGATATACATTAAATCCGCCGCCTGTCGGCGTGTCGTTTATATTTACCGATTTGGTTTCCGCTGGAACGGCGTTTGCGCCCTTGGTCACTATCTTCGCGGAACCCTCTGCATTGCCGTACAGTCCATACCCGCGCTGGAACCAGAGAGAAATTTTCGCGCTATCCCGCCTGTCTTTTATGGTTATTCGTGCTTTAATGGCTTCATTCCTCGTTCTTATGTCAAACACGTGCCTGCCTACCGGGCATTCTATAAAACTGCGTTCGCCCAAACCGAGCCGACACACTTCTTCACCGTCCTCGCTGACTACAATTTGTTCGGCGTATGAACCTTCCAACTCCGGGCGTTCTATTATCACATTAGGTTCGAGTATCGTTGTTTTTACACGTTCCAAGCCCTCTTGTGCCTCCTGATTGTCCATGTCAATATCAAGAGCACGGTCGTAATATTTTTCGGCGTCATCAAGCATTTGCCGTTCTTCGTAGTCTTTCGCTCTTTTGAGAATGTTATTGATTTCGGACGAGCGATTTATGTTTACCGTTCCGCTCACTTTCTGTACGGCATCGGCGATCATTATCTTGGTTCCGCAATAATTACAGAAACCAAATTCCCTATCCTGATCTAACTCTATATCGGCATTACAGTTCGGGCATTTAAGAGCTATTATTTTCATAACAAACCCCCCTAAAGATATGTAATTTCATTATCACGCCTTTAGGGGGAAGTGTCAATACTCTATTACCGTCATGCTCAAGGAAATATACGCCTTGTTCTTATCACCTTCGGGGAACCAAATAATTTCTTCTTTCCTGTCGCCTACATAAAACGTGCCGGAATAGTTACCCGCAAGGGTCTTAGGGTTCGGACAGGTGAAAGAAAAGCTGTCGGAATCGACAGCCTGCAATATCGCCGAGCATAGCTCCCATGTCAGCACGTCCCACGACAATTCAACGGTCAGCTTCTGCGCTACCATTGTTCGGTTGAGTGTGCCGGAAGCGTCTCTTTCAGCCTCCGTATCGAGGTCAGCGAGTGTCATATTCAGTTTAGAGGGGTCGGGGAGCGTATAGCTCCCCACCTTTAAGCCTATATCATATCTATACATCACACGTTACCTATGGCAATATTGTTCATATTGACCGATTGATTGACTATCCTGCCCAGCTTCGCAGAGGGATACAGTGCTATCTCCACGTCCTTATCCGCTATTCTCTTGAGCAGGGCTATGATGGTTTGTGTATCCTTATCGTTCAGCCCGCCCATTATGGATTGCAGCTTATCAAGGGGGGCTATGACTTCGGGATTATTCTTGGCGTTGGCGTATTCGCCTACCCTTGCGAGGGTATCGCCATAAGCAAGGCCGCCCTGCGCCAGCAGGGGAATAGTTTTAAGGGTAAATAATTGTTTGTCTACGCCCGCGAATATCGTTTTGCCGCCAATAACAAGAGGATCAATGGTAATGTGCATCTTCTCATTTACCCAGTTGATGAGCTTGTTCATCAGCGATATAGCAGCGTTAATGGCTTTCTTGAACACGTCCTTAAACGCGAGCTCAACTCCGTCCATAGCAGAAGTCCACTTTTCTTTTGTGAACCACGGCTCAACATTCTCACGGAACCATTTCACAATGCCTAAAGTGTTCCACCATTCAACGACGGCCTCCCATTTCTCTCCGATGCCTTCTTTCATGCCTTCACCGGCTTCTGCCCACTTTTCTTTAGTCAACCACGGCTGAACCTTTTCCTCGAACCACTTGGCGATCCCAGTATTCTCCCACCACTCCTTGAAGCTGTTCCATTCTTCGCGGAGGTTATCCAAGCTAAGGGTTGCACCCTCCGTGTTAAGGCGTATTTGTTTCTCGTTTTCGGGTTTAAGGTTTTTCCACCATTCAACGGTTTTGTCCCAGTCTCCTGTTGAATTTTTCTGGCTTATTGCGGTATCCACACGCAGAGTTTTCCATTGGTCGGCATTCGTTTTTTCCCACCAATTTATAAGGTTTTTTGTTTCATCATCCTTTGTTTCTAAGGATACTGTACCGCCCAACTGTATCTTGTCGTGTTTGCCGTCATTAAGTATATCCATCTTTTCATTGGACTGCCCAAGACCTTTATTTATGCCGTAGAATATCTTCTGCTTCGCCTTTAGTGCTGCGATTAGGAGCCGCCACGCTTTCTCCGCTATTGATTCCCAATCAATATTTTCAAGCATTTCCTGCAACTTCGAGCTTACCTCGTTCCAGTTCGTTGTTTCTATAATACCTGTCAGAAAATCAAGAACACTGCCTATCTTCGCCTCTATAACATCAGCGGTCGCGGCTGCATCCCAATCTTCCACAAAGCCATTGATAAAATCGCCTATGCCTTTTCCGAGGTCGCTCCATTTGATACCTTTGAGCCACTTTGCAACAACCTTCATAGCAAGGTTAAACCCGTTGGCGAGGGTATTGCCGAGCTTACGGAAGTTGAAGTTCTCTATAAAGCCGTTTACCGCTTCTACGATATCCTGAACGGTTTTCAGTATCTTAGGTCGGAGCTTATCTATCCAACCGTTGAGCTGGCTTACTGCGGTATTTAAGCCTTGTGCAATGACTGTACCTACACCTTTCCAGTCTCCGGCTTTTATGGCGGCTTTAAGTTTATCCATCCATTTGGAAACATCGGTCGGAAGCATACTCTCAACAGATGTTTCCTTGAACATGCCGGAAGTATCCGCGCCTCCTGTTCCGCCGCTGTCTTTCTGCTGCTGAATAAGGTTGATCTGGTCGAATCCCGCAAGAGTGCCTTTCAGATCTTTTGCGGCTTTGTTGGATTTATTAAGGGATTTTGCGTAATCCTGCTGCACATATACCGCCTTTGTAAAGGTGGAATCGCCTCTGAATTTTGCGAACAGTGCGCCCAGCATATTAAACAAACCGGCTACCGCCTGTATTATCTTGTTTATTACCGGAAGTATGGATTGCAGAGCAGGAAGCAGCATAGCCGCTATACTGTTTTTGACATAAGTAAAACCGCTTTGCAGCTGGGACATGGCGGCGTTGGCCTTACTACTGGCCTGCACCATATTATTCATACCTTCGGTAGTTCCCATGATTAAGGCATTGATACTTCGCCATATAATCATACGCGACAGTATCTTTGTCACAGCCTTTCCCATTTTAGAGAAACCAGAAGTAATATCTTTTACTTTGGTTTTAACCGCATCTACAGCCTTGCCGAATACTTTCTTTACAGCTCCGGCTATTTTCGATACGACAGCTCCGACTTTTGCTTTTATCCCTCCAAAAGCCGTGACGGTCTCGCCAAACTTCTCTTTGATTGTCCCGACCTTTTCCCTGAATGCGTCGAACTTACTGCCGGCCCCTTCCGTCTCGCCTTGTATTTGTTGCATTTTTTGAATGGCTTCATCAATACTTGGAATCCAGTTTTTATCTTTTTCCCTGAATGCCTGTGCAATACTCTTACCACCATTATCTTCCCAAAGAGCGCGACGCTTGGCGTATGCCTCGTTTGCATCAGCACGGGCTTGCGCTTCATCCTCTGCGGCGGCGCGTATCCTTGCCGCCGTTTCCTCGGCGGCATCGGCGGCCAGCTTCGCCCAACGTATTTCATCAGCTCGTGCAGCAGCTTCTTTTTTTGCCGTCTCTTCCGCCGCTTTATTGGCTTTTGAAAGCCTTTGTTTTGCAATAGCCAACCGCGCATTGGCTTCTTCCATTTGAGCCGCGTACTTCACCCTTGCGGCTTCGGTTTTAAGCGCTTCCCTTTCCGCTGCGGCTTGTGCGCGTATGGCCTTCGCGTTCTGCATACTGCTTGCCGACTGCTTTACAAATCGGTTAAGTCTGGTTTCCAGCTCGGTCAAGACCTTCTCGGCGGTTGAAGCATCACAACCGACTAAAATTTGTAATTCTTCAACGACCACGGACATATCCTCCGAATTTATTTCTTATTTCATCTATCCTGTTGTCAAGGCTCCGCTCCCACGACGCAGGAACAAACAGTTCTTCGTACTTCGGTAAATCGTGCTTGGACTTGGAAAACATATTGCTTATGTTGGTGGCAATAAACCTTGATACCAGCACGCTTGAATAGTACATTTCCCTGCATTGGTTTTCCTCGCGGGCTTCGATATAGTCTACAATATCGGCGGGTTCATGCTCCCAAAACTGGTTTGGGAGCATTCCCGCCATGCTTGCACGTTTGAGCAAATCGTAGATTATATCGGTGAAATCCTTTTCAATGTTTTTCTTAACGTCCTCGAACTGCTCTCTTAGCGAACGACGCTCTTTGCCACGTCCGCCGCCGCCGCCGTTATCGCCTCGGTCATTGCCGCCGACATATCCAACTTGTTTAAGGGCTCTCTCATATAGTCCTGAATGCTCTGCCCTTTCAGGTCTACACGACCGAAAAAACCCATACCGTAAGCGAAGTTCACCAGCTCGGTATAGATGTCCTCCATGTAAGTACCCTGCTCCATGAGCTTGTCAAACTCATCGAACACGGCCTGCTTGCTCTTAGGTTTGGGGTTTGCAAACGACATTACCACATCTGCAAAGAAATCCAAATCGCCCTGCTCGTAAGCGGTGAGGAACTTTACTTTGAGATTAGGAGCACCTATTTTCTGTTTGAGGTCGCAATAAGCCTTGCAGGAGGCTTTAAGTTCAAATTCACCGATATTCATGTTGTTCTCCTTTATACGGGGGTAGTTACGGTTTTGCCGTTGAACAGGTCAACATAGGAAGTCGTTTCGCCCTGGAATGCGATATACACGGAATCGCCGACAAGGTTGACGGAGAATGCGCCCGTCTGAGCGTTGTTCGCCTGCTGACCGCCCGCGTACATGGATACGACCTTGCCCTTGTAAAGAATACCTGTGCCGAGCTTGGTAGCATCGGAAGGGATTTCGTACTCTTCGTAAATCCAGATAACATCACCGACCAGAAGTCCCATCTTCGCCATATTGCCGGTCTCGGCGGTGAAGTCGGGAACAAAGGAATACTCGAATACGGGCATTTCCTGCTGACCGGCAAGGTTACGCACGAAGTATTCAGATATAATGTTTACGGAAACCTCGGAGGGCGAACCGCCCTTATCGGGGGTCTGAGTAAGACCGGCTATCTCGGTCTTGTTTGCCATAGTGTAGGCATTGTCGTAAAATACGCGCTGGCCTACCGAAGCTTGATACTGTGCCATATATTTCTCCTTTTAAAAAGTTTTGGTTTTTTTGAAATAGACCACGTTGACGTGCCATTTCCCGTTTGCGTCTCGGTATGGCTCTGTCGTGCGGGTCTTGATATAGTGTTTTTCCAGCATTGCGGCGTGAAGTTTGTCAGCCAAATCGAGAACGCCTGTAAATCCCTTGGTGCTTATGTAGGTCTCGCCCCACACACCACATCTTATTGAGGTGGCGGGAAGTGCTTCGCCCTCTAAGGATTTTACCGATGTCTCCTGTGTGATGTTCAATGTCACGATAGGATACCTTTCGGGGGTCTCGTCAGATTCCGGCTGAACCTCAACTTTAAGTTTTTTGTTAAGATACTTCTGAGCGTCCTTATAGATATTCGTCATAGCAGTTTCCTTATCTCGTCCGCCACGGACTGAACAACAAAATCCTTTGCCGCGTCAAAGGCGGGCTTCATATAGGGGTGAGGGTGTGCGCCATAAACCTTGTAGAACAGTCCCTTCTTGCTTAGGACGGTCTCAAAGTTGTACTTGCTCAGGTCTGCCATGCTCTCATGGACATACCACGGGATTTTTGCCGAAGAACCCAACTCGTTATAAATACCCGTTCCGTATTCCAGCGTCATAGCCTGCGGGATAGCTGCGGTATGCACCTTTCCCTTTACGGCCCCCGTTTTTTCATCAAAGATGGTAAATTCTATCGAATCCTTCAACTCACCTGAATCAACGCGAACCAAGGAAATAGCTATATCTGCCATTTCCTTGCCGCCGCTTTCTGTCCCTTTTCGGATGGCAGACTGAATATCCGGCCTTTCAAACCTCTTTATGACTTTAACTTTGGCGTTAAACATACTTCTTTGCCGTATATGTCGAGAACCCACGGGCGGAATTGACGGATTCCACAATATAGCTCGGCGTTTCCTGCGGGTCGTTCAAGCAGATTCCGTCACCCTCGACTATCTGAACAGGCCCATCGGAGGGGTCTTTGCAGATTTTGATATATTCCTTGATACGTTCGCCGTACATGGCTATATCCTCTGCGCTTCCGGCAGAGTTAGCCACAAGTTTATACCGTCTGACTAAGGCCCACTCCGAAACAACTGTCTGCCCGTTCACCGTCTCCTTAATGGGGGCAAGCACATAAACGTCCTTCTTATCCTTCGCTCTCATATACCGCTCCTAACGGGTTCATTTTGCCTTTTAAAGTCTGTTTAAGGTTCTCGGTAATATCTATATAGTTAGTGGACACTCCCGCCGCAGACTGGGAATTAAAGGCTTCTGCGCCCATCTTCCCTATCGCCTTTACCGCCGCGTCCTCTATATAGGGCTCTAACCACTTCGGAGGCTCCTTGTAGCGGGTAATGGCACACGCTATTGCGGTATACCGCTCCAAAAACATCAGGATAACGCCGTCCGGCGCACCCGTTTGAAGCTTTACGTTGTTTACCATTACCTCATTCATTTATTCCTCCTTCTTGGGGCGGCCCCGCCGCTTGGGTTCTTCTTCCTTAAACTCTCCTTCGTGTTCGTATCCCAGGGCGATAAGCTTTCTTATCGTCGCTTCGTTGGAAGTCTCAAAAAGGCCACGCACAAACTGTGCTATGGCCTTATCTTCCTTCACATCAAAGGGGATACTCGTTTTGTTCCCCTGATAGAATTTCATGGTTATTCAGTGGTGAGGTTGGTTATCTTGCCGTGGAGCCATTCGGGGCCGTAGTTCAGACCTACCTGGCCGAATATCTCGCCCTTCTTGCCCGCGCCGTTCTTAGCCAGTTCCTCAAAGAAGAAGTTGCCCTTGCCGGGGGTGGGCTGCTCTACAAGATGCACTACATCACGACGGAAAAGAAGTATCTGGTCTTTGGGCATGGCGCGGGAAAGAACTATGCCTACATCGCCGAAGTCGGTGATAAGGCGGGTCACGTTCACACCAGCCTCCATGCGGGAATCCGGCATCTGCATGGAACCCTCATACAGCGCGGAAATAGCCGCCTTCTGGAAGGAATTGCACATCAGTATCATGCCGTTCACGTCGCCGCCGTTGTCAAAGATGGACTTGACCAGTGACTTTATCATAGCCTTGGTCAGCGCGACAGCGGTAGAACCTGAGCCCTTCGCGTCTATGACGTTGGTGGTCAGCGCGGTAAGAATACCACGGGACTTGTTGATGGTAGCATCGGTGGTAGCGGCGTTATACTCGCCCTGCAATGAAGTGAACTCTATATCGTTGGCGATATTGAGCATCTGGCGGGAAATCTGCCAGTTCCACTCGTCGCCGGGGTTCGCCTGCTGACCGGCTATGTTGATACCGCTCATAGTACCCATGTTAGATTCCTTGGCATAGGAAATCTCGCAAGCCCTCTGGTATATCTGGGTCACGTTGGTATGCTGGGTGCGGGTTATCTTCTTGGTGTCAGGCGCGGTCATTGATGCCTGCTCGGATATTGCAGGCTGGGAGGGAGTGTCAAGGGAATACTCCTGATCTACCGCGAACTGAACGTGATTGGTGTACTGAGGCTCCGCTATAAGGTTTATAAACGGGGTCTGGGTGTTGCTCTTGGTGTAGAGCAGGCCGGAATAGTTAGGTACTGCAAAACTCATTATAGGGGCGTTTGCCATGATATTTTCTCCTTTAAGTTAAGTCTATTTTTTTGGATTGCGCGAGGGTCATAAGCTGCACTTGTTTAAGCATATTGCCCGACTTGACAGCTTCCGCCCACTCCGCTTTGAGTTGAGCGGCTTCATTTGCCTCTGCCCCGGAAGCAGGGGGTGTGCCGCCGCCCAGAAGGTCAGTTTTCGCTTTCTGCTCCGCCGCGATCACCTTGGCGGACAGAAGCTTTACGATGGAGTTCGCAAAGGCCGTAGCCTTATCCGTCTCCGTGAATGTAGGTATTTCGGGGAAATCGTCCTCTTTCAGCCCTGCTCCGGCAAATATCTTGCCTATTTCAAGACTGCAAATCTTAGTCTTGTATTCGTTCTCCGCGTCCTTTGCGGCCTTTTCCGCTTCGGCTCTGCGCTGCTCGTCCGTCATTTCTTTCTCCTT
>ENA-UOJO01000774-UOJO01000774.1-human-gut-metagenome-genome-assembly--contig:-P57-NODE-774-length-46492-cov-76.430756_pt1 | contig 46492 bp, 42 predicted proteins | sample MGYA00242351_ERZ723898 | MGnify/ENA metagenome assembly ERZ723898 | reverse complement strand
ACTTTTTGAAGTCATAAACGCTTATGTGCCTGACGTACCTACGAAAACAAGTCAGTTACAGAACGACAGTGGGTTTATAACAGCAAGTGATATACCTACTATCCCTACAAAGACAAGTCAGCTCACAAATGACAGCGGGTTTATTACTGCCGCGGATATACCTGGTGTGGGCGAATGGGTGTCCGTAACGGGCGAGTCGACGACCTTAACACAGGCAGGAACTTATCAATTTGTAACTACTGTTGATAAAGCACAATCTATTATGTATTGGGACGGAACGACGGCTGCTATTGGCACTCCAATGGTGGGACTTATTGTAAATGCCGATTTGCCAGAAGTTATAACTATCACTCCGAGAGTAGATGCAGATGGCAGACTAACAATACATCAGAGTAGACTCGTAAAAGAGAACGATGCTTGGGTAGTAAAAGGTTCGGCGATATCATCAGGTTTTAAGTATCGCAAAATAAACTAATAAGGAGATAAAAAATGTTATACAACAAAAACCTTAAACGCATTAAAACAAGTGCAGACTGTATCACTTGCGAACACTTTGACAGCACGACAAAACAATGCAACGGCTTAAACATAACTTGCTTTGAAATCAAGGCTGAACTGAATAACTAAATTAGACGCAAGTAACTAAATTAGACGCAAGTAACTAAATAATGAACGCTCTCCTTAAGGAGAGCGTTTTATAAAACAGTTGACATTGCACACTAGCTATGTTATTATTAAAATAACAAGTTTATTTTTATGGGGTGCCCAATGAAAAAGAAATCTTACCAAAGCCTTCGTTTTATTTTTATTTTCCTTATCATAGTTAGTTTGCTGCTATGTTGTGTAGGTTGCACGGTTACAAATATAGCCCACGCAGAAACTACTGAACAACCGGGAAATACGGAACAAACAGAACCACAAGTTCCAGAAGAGCCCGCTAAAAAAGAAACGTTTTGGCAATACCTTGAACGAAATAAAGTTGCGATTCTAGCACAAGTCGGGACAATCTTAGATGTGGTATTAGCAATACTTTTGTTAGTTCTTCGTAGAACAAATAAAAACAGTGTACTTGGACTCGCTAAAAGTGAAAATAATTTTAGGAATTCTCTTGCTGAATTACAAAAGTATATGACGCAAATCGATGCTGCGAAAGCTTCTGCGGTAGATTGTCAAACGGATTTACAGAGCTTACGCGAAGAACTTACTACAGAACGTGCATACACCAAAGCTCGTGAAGAAACCCTATTAACTACAGTACAAGGCATTGCATCAATTCTTGAAGTCTTAGGTAAAGGTTTAAATCTGGACCCTGCGTATCAAGTTACAGTGCATAAACTCTGGGATAAGATTTCAAACATTGACTTGAAGGAACTCGAACGTAAGGAAAAGCTGGACAAAGTTAATAAACTGCTCACCGAAACTGCAAACGCTGTAGCAGATATTAAAGAAACGCTCCCGGTAGAGCAGCCCGTTGAAGACTCCACGGATATTAAAATCGAACAACCGAAAAAAGTAAATTGGGAGGGTTAATATGACGATGCATAAAAAAGCGCTTATTGCTAAAGTAAGCTCTTGGATCGTAACTGTTGCGCCTACCATAGCAGTCATTGGTTTACAGTTCCCTTTTTGGGTAAAGAAAGGCGGTGAAGCGACTACAAGCGGCATCGCTTTTTCCGGTTCTTTTATCTTCTGCGTTATCTATGCGATTGTTATAAGCTGGAAAAACATTAAACCAAAAATAAACAGTATGTTTATGTTTATTCTTTCAGGTGTCTTCTTCGCATTGATCTGGTCAATCGCACCGATTATCAATGAACTAAAAACCATATCTTTAACAATGTTTGTAAGTAGCGGTGGCGGGGGCGCACTACACGTCCTTGGCGGATACTTAGACAGTAAAGACCGCCAAGACGATAGCAAATTACTTAAACAATTCCTAACTACGGAAACTAAATCTAAAACAGTAACAGGATAATTATGAAAACAAAACACCGAGGGAGCTCTGAAACAATAGAGCATGTGCAAGAAATAACAAAAGACGCGGTTGGGCGTTGGATATTTAACTTATTAGGCATCGCAATTATCGGAGTGATTGTTGTCGTACAAATCTTTCAACTTCAGAAGAAAGAATTTAAATCAACACAATTCTGGGCAGATTTTATGCTCCTTGCAACGTTTAACGTAGTAATGTGGGTTGACCAGTACTGCAACGGAAAATGTAAAGGTAAGCAAACACAAAGGTACACCGTAGCACAGAAAAGCCTGAATAATACGATTGGCGTTATCAATGCAAGCGGTAAACTTCGAGAATTAAAAACCTTCTGTACAAACTTTGTTACAGAGGAATTACGTACTCGAAGAGAAGAAGTCCTTCTTAGTGTAGGCATATCTTATGCAGATTTTGAGGCTTATTACCTTGCAGTAAACCCGGAACAAGTTAAAGAATACTGCACAACTCCACGCACAGAAGGCTCACCTAAATTAACTAGAGCGCAAGCACGTGCCATTTTAAAAGCAAAACGTATGAAGCCTATAGTGCTCACAACGGATATGCTTATGAGTGCTTCAGCAAGTAAACAGCGTAAGTTTAAATTAGGTTTAAGCGAAGGGCAAAAAACTACCTTAGATATTTTAACTAAGAGTTTGAAGTACGTTATCATCACTGTTTTTACAACGTACTTCGGAGTTAAATTGGTTAAGACGCCTACGATAGATACACTTGCAAATATTATATATTCCTTGAGCCCTTGCTGTGTTGGTGCAGTTATGGGGTTTAAGAAAGGCGTAGATGCTATCACAGGAAGTTTACTCGGACGTATTAATCGTAGACACGAGCTGTTGATACAATTCTGTGATGAGCATAGCATTGCTCTAGGGGAGTCTAATGAAAAATAAAACAGGTTGCAAACTTAACGGAATTGTCTGTTTAATCGGAGCTGGGATTATAAGTATGACTACTGTGCTCTGTTGGAAAGAATTTCCGTTAATCATACAGGTCATTTATATAGTTATACCTATTGTTATGGTAATCATAGGCATATTACAATTAATCTGGAGTAAACGATATGGCAAAAACAGCTAAACAATACGCAAACGAATTTGCAAATATGGATGTGGATTATCAGGGTATTCTTGATAAATTCAACGCAGCTACGAATGCGAGCTATGCACAAAAACGTGCGCAACTTGCACAAACTGAAAATAAATTTTATGACCAGATGTACGATACGCAGCGTACTGCTTTAGATACAATCCGTCAAAGCAACGCACGTGCAGTATCTACAGGCGCGTCACGAGGAATGCAGGCAGCAAATGAGTTGTCTGCTATTCTTGGTTTACAGAAACAGTCTACAGAAACTGCTACGCAATTAGCGCAAGCCTCACAAGATTTAGCTGCTGAGGAATCTGAAGCTGTATTAAATAATGTACTGAATGCGTACCAACAAGCCAAACAAGACCAACAGAGTTATCTGCAATTAGGCTTACAAGCACAGCAAATAGACACTTCACAAGCTCAAGCAAACCGAGAATATGAACAAACTCTTTCTGATAAATTAAGAGCTGCATATGAAACTGGTAACGTAGATTCAATTAACGTTGCTTTACAGGACTATATCCAAGGTTTAGGTGTAGACCTTTCAGATTTAAGTACATTAGATATTGCAGATTATAATAAGCTTACAGAGCAGCTTATGAATTACACCAATTTTATTGACACAGAGACAATTAAATGGGGACGCGCAGGTACTAATCTTGGTTTTTCAAATTCAGGAATCCAAGAAAATTATAGAGATACTTTAACAAAAGCGATTAATACATTCCGCTTAGCAAACGTTGTAGATATTGATGAACTTATGCAAGGAGCTAAGTTAATCTATACAAGTTATGGCGCTACGGATAAAGCAGCAAGACAACAAGAGATTAATAAATATTTTAACTTTGCGTTACAACGAGCATTTTATCAACGTCTCGCGAATGATTATGCTGCACGAGGTTTACGATTAACAAATGTTGCAGCACCGGTGTATAACCCATCTGGGCGTGTAATTGAATCTTTAACACAAGGTTTAAACCGTGCATCGATAAATACTATAAAAACGTTTGCATGGTTATCTTCTTTTCTTGGTGGAATTGCCTATGAAAGTGCTGAAGCTGGTTTGCGTAACAAAGAACAACGGAATGGTAATGCAGAAAAAAGATCTGAAGAGTTCTGGGAACAATTCGGTAAAAAAGGTTAAAAATGGCATATTATCAACCAGCGCAATATACAAGAGCACAGTACGCTAAATCAAGATATACTCCCACGGAATATTATCAAACACGGTATATTCTACGAAAGAGTACGTTAGCAGATTATAATGACCCAACAGAAATAAACTCGCTAGCAGACGCTTTATTTAATCTACGCGCACAGAGTAAATTATTTCCAAAAGCAAAATGGGTACCTTATGTTTTTCCTTGGCTTAGTAGTCTTGTTGCAATAAGCAAATTAACTATAGACAAAGGCATTAAACCCATTTTACAAGGACAATTTAAAGAAGCCGCCTTAAACGGGTTAATGAATATCAGCGAAACGCTGGATATTTTTGCTAATCCGATTAAAGGTATCTTCCTTGAAAAGGAAGGTCCTATTAAAGGGTTTATTAACGGGCTAGGTGTGGGTAAAGCCGGGCGTGTGAACTACGACTATGACACAGGTAGCAAAGCCCTTGATATGGGCTTAGAAGTGATTTCAGACCCTTTAAACTGGGTATCCTTCGGAGGGAAAGCTTTAATTTCTCAAGGTGCTAAACAATCCGCCGCCGCTTTTACTAAAGGATTAACAAAAGAAGTCGGTGAAGACGTCTTAAAAAAGTCAGCACAAAAGACTACGCAGCGCGTGCTTGCTAAGACTTTTCGAAATTTAGATAAATATAATTTAGATCAGGCAACTGAACAGCTCCTTAAAAAGTCTATCAGAGCCGGAGATATTGCAGTTCAAAGGGTAAACCAGACAAGTCTTTTAAAAGATACCGTAGATACTGCTGTTGCACGAATCTTAAAATTACCTAAAACTGCTGCATCATTATCCAGTACAGAAAAGTCTTTAAATCGAGTTGTTACTGATGTTAAAGACTTTTTTGCAACAAAGAACGTCTCAAAAGCATTACGAGATATTCCTGATGCAAAACGCCTTGCAACTAAGCAAGCGCTTATTGAACAAGAACGAAGCAGGATTACAAAAATCCTTTTACGCAATGTGAAAGAAGGCGCAGACCTTGAAAAGGTATTACAGTACGTTCAGAATTATAACTTAGACGAATTAGCGCTTAATATAAATTTAAGCCTTCAGAAGCCCCAAATATCCTTAATAAAATCAAGTCTTGCTAAAGGTACTACAGAACAATTAATGCGTACCGCAGACGTTTTAGAACGTAATCTTCTTCGTAGTGCTTTATTGACTTCGAGTTCTGGGTTAGGTTATGCTGCATTTAAAATTGCAGGACAACCTGTAGCAGAATACGTAAGCAAACAAGTTATGCAGCGTTTACGTACAAAAAACCTTATTAACAAACAAGGTGTCATTGACTTAAAACGCTATACACAAGCTAGAATAGAGTATTTATCTAAATCAACTTCATACGAAATTTTTGAAGATACCGTTGCAGTTCGCAATTCTGCACAGTTTAATAAGCTAGTACAAACACAATTAACTCAGGATAAGGACGCTATCTTAGGTTTGTTAATAGAAAATGCAGATGAACCTTATCGACTTGCGCTTTCTTTAAAGCAATACCTTATGAGCAGGTACAATATGTCTAACCTGCAGGAATATGCAGACGCTTTAAAGGCTGTTGAAATTGACGCGCAAGTACCTGATTTACAACTGATTTTAAAACAAGTCCAAGAAACGCTGCAAGATGCACAACGTGGACTTTCTTCAAAGACAAATATTGAGACACTTTTTAAAGTACGTAATAAAACAGAACAAAAAGCATTAGCAGAGTTCGGAGAACAAATCAAACAATACAGAAGCCCTAAAGAACCTACAAAAATAAAGTATTATAGTGATACGGTTTACCGTACTTTAAAGTATAACAACACGCAACAGAACTACGAAATATTCAAAGCCTTTGACCAAAATCAGATCTTACAGAGCATTTTAAGTACAGAAGATGGAACACTCGGGGCGTTCTTCAATAACCTGTTAGAAGCCGGTATAGCCCCTGAAGCAGACGCAAATATAAAGGTACTCGCAAGCACGATCCAGGATATTAAAACATACGCGAAGACAACATCAAATTATAAAACGTTATATAACTGGATCGCTCAGATTAAAACGAGTATAGACACAGGCACAGAAATACGAATTAAAAGCGCATTATTAGAATCTCTAGATGAGTTTAAAGGGAATAGCGTAACGAGTTTCTTAGACAATTATGACGCTTATTTTAAACAGATTATAAGTAACGCAGAAACTCTGTCAGGGACTAAAATACCTATAGATGTACAAGCACGTTTTAACAGTATTCTACGCAAGTACGTGGATTTACAAGTTCATTCAGATCTTCCGAGAATGTTTACTACGGAAGCAGAAGCTTTTTTAACTGCAACAAATCGATTTATGAATCTTTTACCTGCAAATAAAATTCAGGATCCGGTAATTGCAGGAATTATAAAACAGTATAATGATAGCTTTAAGAAATTAAAAAAAGTTTTAGCAAAAATAAAAACCGCAAATGAAAATAAATTACTAAGCTACGCGTACCCTGTATTGTTCGAAGACCAAAAAGAAGTACTGCGTGAAGCGTTAGATGCAGTTGTAGGGCAACCTTACAGAGGTATTCGTGAAACAGCGTACAAGACGTATGTAAATACCACAAACTTTAAAGGGTTCTTTAATGAGAAAGTATTAGCAAGCTTAGAAGGACTTGAGGCTACAGACCTCAAGAGTATGGCACAGTTAGCTGATAAGATGGAGCAGTATACAACGCGGTATAATAAAGTTCTTACAGAGAAGATGCAGTTATTTGAACTTAAACCGCAAATTAATGCTGCATATCAAAGATTTTTAAAAGTACGTAACGCATATTTTCTGAGAAACCGTGCACCGGAATATCTCACGTATATGAAAGAAATAGCAGATGAGGATTATATCGGACAATTTGTGCAATTACAACTATTAGATAACTGGGTACCTGCATATGCGTATACAATCCGAGCAGCCAATTATGACGCAGGATCTATCCGTTTACAAGATTTAATTGAACAAGGCTTTAAGTATCCTAAAACACCTACGCCGTTATATATCAAAGGACAGTTCAATTTAAATCTATCAGAAACGCAACAAGAGTCTTTAGAATACTTATCAGAAGTGCAGTACTTACGAACACAAGCAGCTAACCCGCAAACGTTTGAAGAACGTGCAGCGATTTTTAATAAAGAGCATCAAGGACGTTTTGTATCCAGATTATACACGAAAGAAGCAGAAACTTTACAGAAAACAAAAGACGCATTTGCAGGCATTAAAAAAGATATTGATGACTTATACGATAAAGAGGCTGAACAAGCAATATTTGATAAACTTACAGAACAAATTAAATTCTTTGAAGCAAACGGTAATTCTTCAGCCCAACAAGTAGTTACAGATTTAAGATTGTTATATACACAGTATATTACAGATGCGTCAGTACTTTCTGAGGAAGACCTTAGAGCGCTTTATAGTGGATTTAAAAACTTCAATGAGTACGCGCGTACAAACTTAGATATGGACGCACCGTTTAAGAAGCAGTTAGAGTACATTAAAACATTAAAAAATAAATCAAAAATTAGGATGCAGAACATCACTAATGAACTATTAACACTTTCTCCGGAAGCACTGCGCTCAGAATTAATTTATAACCACGGGATTATTGCTTTTGACGCACAAGACGCGCACACTTTAATGAGAGCGCAACAACTTAAGAAAGTGCTTAAAGGAGAGAATAACACAGATATTAAAGTTGTAATTAAAGATAACGTAGTGTACCTCGTTTTAGACCGAAACACCGTAGACTACACTGTTAAAGATGGTGAATACTTATACAAAGGTAAGAGAGTTTTAAAACGTTTACGCAGCACTTCAGATACTGAACAATTCGGAAAGGACTTCCAAGATATCTCGAAATCCTTAAAACAATTAACGGGTTCTTCAGTAGAAGGCACAGACGGAAGCACATTAACAAAAGACACCTTTGAAGCCTTTTACGATGCGCTCCCTGAAGAAGTTAAAAAGTTATTGCCTAATAAGTCAGTACTTTTAAACGACGATGAGTTTAAACAGAATATCTTTAACGGGAGTATTTTAGGTTCTACAGAGTTTAGAAGACGTTTTAATACATATGCGTCAGACTTCTATACATCTCTGAAAACGAGTGTACAGACTGCAGAACGTTATACCAATACACGTTTAGAATATATCCAAGCCGGTATGGATCCGTTGTTCGGTATCGGACAGTCCGGAATATTCTCACACTTCTCAGATTCAGAATTATTCGAAGCGTTAAAGAGACATCCGGAATACAAACTTGCGGTATTACACGAAACAAAATCCGGTAAAGTAGAATTAATGGGTATCCCCATAACTTCAGTACATGCGATTACCAGAGCTAGACAGTTAAACGCACAAATTCTTCCGGACGAGATTTTTAAAGATATGTACAACAATATCAATAAACGTATAGGTAGCTCAGGGTTCTTACAAAAATGGCAGAAATTGCAGTATATTTATAAAACAGGATACTTAGTTAACTTCGGAACAATTGCACGAAACGTAGTTGATACGACTTTAAAAACAATACAAGAGTTAGGCGTGCAAGACGGAATGCGTTATCTTTACACCGCGTTCCAACGTTATAAGACTTGGAGAGAAATCTCAAGGACAATTGCAGAAGATTATAAATATATAACTACAGATATTATTAACGAATTATTTAAAACAGGTCGCTTTAAGAATATCGCAATGTCTAAAGAGGAATATAACTTCTGGTGGGAGTTCTTTAAATACGGTCCTATTACAAACATTACGCAAGACGCGCAAGTCTTAGGTCGAAAAGTTAAAATTATAGATGATGACCTTTGGAAAACTTATACGAACTTAACAGACTGCCTATTACGTCCGTCAGACCTTTATGAACGTATTAACCGTATGGCAATGTATTTACACGATGTAGAGCTGGGATACACAAAATCAGAAGCGTGGTATCATATTTCAAAAACGCACTTCGATTATGCGTTCCGTAATAAAGCTGAACAATTAGGCGAAGCTATCTTCCCGTTTATTACATTTACAGCGCGTAATATGCGTTACTGGGCAAATTACATGACAGAGCATCCTGAAATGGCGTCGCTTTACAGAGATATACTTACGCCCATTTTAGACATAGATGCATATTCACAACAAGAATTAGCGCAGAGTCGAGGAGTGCAATCTCAAATACTTAACGGTAACGTACGATTATTTAGTACTGCAACAAAAGATATTTACATTCGTCCAGGCATTTCAGTCTTAGACACTGTACAAAATATGATGACGCCTTTGCATAGTTTAGTTGAGAAATTAAACCAACCTATGGCTGCGGTGTTTAACTTTGCACTTAATCACGAAATGCCTACCACGGCGTTAATCCCGATTTATGGTGCATATAAACAACGTTTAGACAAGTCTGAGAGAGAGCAGAATATTCTTCCTTCGTTCGTTACAGTCAGACAACGACATCAACCTAGACGACGCGCTTATGCACGTACACCTTTCATCCCAGAAAACCCCCGTGCAAAAGCATTATTTGAAACTACACAGAATGGTCGAAGACCTAAGATGCAGAATAATGCAATTTACGATGGTTATGCTAATGCTGGTGTTGCTGCATTCAGAGCGCGTGCAATTCCTGTGAACCAATACAACGTAAAAACACAGTTGCGACAAAATATTAATTACTTACGGTAACATAAGAAAAGCCCCACATAGTGGGGCTTATTTCTTGTGCTTACGTTTAAAAATTGTTCGAATGTCCCGTTTAGGGGACATTATGCTTGTTGTGTGATATTCGTATCCTATTAACAGGATAACTAAAAGATCTAAAGCTAAACTGATAATAAATAACAGATTTGCGACGTCCATTACTTTACTAAACTCTGAGAAGCATTCAGGGCTTTTATAACAATTTCGCTGAATACGCGTTTATCATAAGGGATTTTAAAAATTATTAATTCCCAAAACGCATCACGAATTGCAGCAAGATACCCATAAGGCGCGTTAAGCCCTGCAATCTCTAATTGTAGTTGTGTATAGTAATAAGGAGGGATTCCAAAATACGTCGCTTTCTGTAGGATAGTTAATTCATCAAAGTTGTCAGGAATTTCCAAAGGTTCTCGATAGCATCTTCCATCGAGAGCATCTTCTTTATAAATTGCTTTAGCAAAGTCATAGTGTCGTTCTCCTTGTTTAGTTATTACTTTAGCTTCAACAGGGATTTTATCAGAAGTAACACCATCATAATTTATTCGCAGATACGGGAATTCTACGAATTCATACATATCATCAGGTTTCTCAACTTCTGATTTCAGAACACTTGCCGCTCTTTGCAATATGATAGGTTCTACGTCTCTACCTTTACGCACAGCTGGAAGTTTGCCTATGGCAAGTTCTTCGTCTGTAATTGTTTTATTATTCTTTTGTGCAAGTAATTCCGTTAAAGTTTGATAAGGATTAACTCCGGTAAGAACTCCAGTATCAGAGCCTCCAAATGCGGCTTTTCGTGCAAGTGTAAACTCTGTTGGAGAAAGCTTTGTTATATCTTGGATTGCAATTTTTAAACGAGTATTTTGTAAATCCATTATATCTCCTTATTCCTAAACATATTATAATGTTTAGCGTGTCGAATTGCATCTTTGCAATGTCGGGATAAAACTGTGTTTGTATTCGGGATTATATAGCAATTTCCCTTCATCTCAATTACATGTTTAAAAACTAAAATTTCGTCTGTCCAACGGTTCTTAACTTCAGTGGCTCGCTGCATATAGTACGGGATGTTATATTGGCTGCAATGTAATTGCAGGATGCCAATGAGCTTGGACGTTTCCATCTTACTATGAGATTGTTGTAATGCTCTTTTAGGGTCTAATGTAAAATCTTCGATGACTATTATAACATTTTTTAGATTAGGGTTCAAGTTTATTGTATTAATATATTCCAGATGTGCATTCCAGTATTGTTCTTTTGTATCGTAATCTTTTGCAGCAATATTCTTACAAGCTAGAATTTTATCATTATATGCATCGAATAAACAGATTCCGGTAGTGCCTTTCCCTTCTTCGAAGTTACCAGAGGGGTCAATTGCTAAAATAGTTTTGTAGTTCTTCAAAATTATCTATACCTTTTTTATCTGCCCAAGTAGTCTTGGTTGCATCCATATCTGCAACAATCGGGACGTATGTCTGGTCCCAATCCTGCATAATCTCTTGGAATTTCATAAAGACCTCTAACGGATCATCTTTATGTTTTTCCCAAGATAACTCATCGTGAATCTGCATTTGCCATCTTGATTTGATATTGTTTGCTTTTGCATAATCATATAATTCTCGAATCTTGTATTTAAGATAATATGCTGCGCTGCCTTGAATTAACAAGTTAATCAGTTTGTGTCCTGAAACGTTATAATATTTAATCCCAAACATATTAGGCGTATTACTATACGCTGTTTGTTCATAACAATATGCGTGATATGTTTTAACACCCGGGAATGCTTTATAATATGCGTCGTCTATACGATGACATTCTTCTTCTGTTTTATTAGGATACATCTGTCTTATTTTCTTATAACTTGCTCCATAGTTTTTTGCAAAATTCGTACGTTTTCCGATTGCATAACGTGCTTCTTTAAATCCTTCGTCACCGGGTTTTAATCCGGTTGCCTGTGTTGTAGTAGCTCCGTGTACATCTGTGGGAACCCACTGTTGTGTGGGGTCTTCATCCAGATACCACTTGTCATTCCAGTGTTTAATATGCTCAGGATTTTTATAATCAAAAGCACCAAACTGTTCGTTATGACATTTATAAGGCATATACGCTCTGCATAAATTCAGATCCGGATGCCTGACTAAGATTGTGTAGAATGCTTGAAAACGTAATTCGATTTGGGAATAATCACAATAGACGATTCCATCATAATCTCCACCAGATACTGTGACCATTTTTCTGGGGTTGAATAATTCTGAACCGTCAATACGTTTAATAGCATCTCTTGGGAACTGCTGGAAGTTTGAAGATACGCGTCCGGAGACTGTTCCGACCTGATTGATCGTAGTATACAATCTATCATTAACTCGTAAGTCTTTTAGGAAACGTGTGATATACGCACTGTACCATTTTTCTAACGTACGCAATTCTTGTAATGTTTTAATAAACGCTATCGCTTTTTGATTTTTATTTTCTATTTCAAGATTACTTAAGACTAAATCTAACTCTGTTGCATTTGTCGCTGTAACGTTTAAGTTTAAATCTTCATTAAGGATTTTCTTAATAACTTCGTGTTGCCCTATAGCAAACTGTACTCCGGTTAATTCAAACAAAGCTTTTCTACGTTCTTTGATATACTGCTTCATTTGTATTCGACAATTCTTAAGATACTCTTTATCGATTTTAAAACCTACGCGTTCCATCTCAAACAAGGGGATAATCAAAGCGTTTTCGCACTCTAAACCTTTTGTTTGTCCACGGTTAACAATTACGTCTTTTGTCTGTAAATAAATTTCAAGTGTGAACACGATATCATAATGTGCATATCGAATTAAATTTTCTCGATTTAACATATTGTATGCAATCATATCAGGTTCTACTAAACGTTCTACTCGATATTGTAAATATAACGGTAAATCATTTATTTTCCACTCTGTGTACGCGTGTTGGATATCTTCAGGTAAATCTTCGATATCAAGAATCGGGTCTTTAAATAAGTCATTAATTAATGCGATTGTAAAAGACTTATACTTATCTTTATAACCTTCTGGGATTTTACAAGATGCTAAGCGTCTGCGTAATGCATTATGATATACCTTAACTTGTTCAGTTTTCTCTGTTCCTAAAAGTTTCTCGTGTGTTTTAGCATTTATATCAATGTATCTAGAAGCATATTCTTTCAAGCCAAGCGGAGGTCCGCCTTCTTCCGGATGTAACGCATCGTGTGCATATCGAATATAAAACTGTGTATCAGATAAATTTTCTGTAGTATACGGTAACCCTAAATTCTGTAACATATGTAAATCAAACTTTACGTTATGTCCTAAGTATATTTTTAAATGTTTAGCATAACTATGCCAAATCTTAATAACATTCTTAGCGAATTCAGGTTGCCGTTCAATATCTACAGCAAACGTATATCCTTCAGGTTTATCAGGAACAAGAAACCCGAATTGAAATAAAAAGGGTTTATCGTTTATGATATGTAAACCTGTAGTTTCTGTATCGAAAGCACCTACTGTCGGTTTTATTTTTCTAAGTAAAGTAATTAAATTTTGCACTTGAGTGTTGTTTACTAAAGTGATTTTATGCCACTGGTATTTCATACATCCATAACTCCTATCATCGGAATTTTTGTATTACGTTCTATATTATTTAACGTTAATCTAAAACGCTCCGTAGGTAATATATCAAAATTAATTACTTTAATAAATAAACCTTGTGTTAAACGATTTAATTGTCGATTTAATTCTTCATTCGTTAATCCGGTTGTTGCTGATAACATATTCTTTGTTACACAGGAATTCTGTTCTAACTGAGAAATTAAAGACGGAGTTTTATCATAAATATCTTGTAATAAGAATTTTGCATTATCATCTGTTACAGCATACTTACGTTCATGTGCGATGTACTCTCTTAATCTAAATACTTTATTATCATATATACTTACAAAGAATTTAACTGCATAATCTACATGTGTACGCTTTACAATAAGCTTCTCGTATGTAGAATCTGTTGATACGCAATAACCTGCAATAGCAATTGCTAAGCGTGTAATTTTCTTCCAAGCTTCTGTACCAAATATTTTAATATGACCACCATATGTGTTATTTAAATTATTTGCAGCTTGTACAATTGCTTTCTTAATATCTTCAGATAGGATAACTTGATCTGCAGTTCTGCTCCATACCCAACGCACACGAGCGCGATATTGAGCTTCTGTAAAAGGTTCTTCAGGTACCCATAACGGGTCTATAGACTCATTACCTTTATCTCCGAGTACGAGCATAATGTCATATCGGGCGATATCTTCAGCAGTAGGAACTAACTCAGCAATGACTGCAATCCCATTAGGATATGCCGCAATTGGCTTAATTTGTTCTCCGGCGTGCTTAACGTTTGTTAATGAAATCATACGGACATACGCAGGTAACGTAAGAGTTCCGGATACACGGTTAATACGTACTTCATTAGAAGAACGGATATCTGTGAGTTCCGCTAAAACGTTAGTTGCACATTTGCCTAGTTCTTCAAAGATAACTAACCCTTTATGGTTTTGCGGGATAATTCCTGCACGAGTTTGAAATCCGGATACAGTACGGTTACTACCACCTACAAGTCCAGGAATTGTGGCACTGTTTCCTGCGAGTGATACGAAAGTCCCAAGACCGTATGTACGTTTAAGAATTTCTGCAGTAGAAGATTTACCCATACGGCTTTCACCTACGATTAAAGTATCCAGATAACCTCGGACATTTTTAAATGTGCCGAAATTAAATTGTAATACGGTATGATAACTTAAATCGATTGTTTTAATTAATTCAAGATTACCGTTATAACCTAATAGCCCTTTAACTTTTTCTGCAATAGCGTTTACTTTTTCTTCAGCAGTCCCCGGGATTTGCTGGAAAACTGCTAAATCTGCTTTAATCTCCGGTGTGATTTTAAAGTTTGTAACGCTATCAGATGCTTGTTCCGCACTAAGCACCACCATAACAAGTTGTTGTCCTTTATATGGATGCGGAATAAGTTTATGCGTTACTTTATATTTCTTACCGCTTTCAAGTTTAACGCCTAGAGAATAACAGGTATACTCGATTTGATGTGCATCTACATCGTTTGTTTCAAACAAATCTGTAACAACGGCTTTAAACACAGTCATTGTACTTAACGTTTTGATAGAAACACAACGTTCTGTCTTTGGGATATGCATTTTCTTTTGTAGATTTTCTTTTACTTGAGTCTCTGTAAAGTTATTATCTACAAGGTACAACAAATCTTGCAAATTATCTTTTGTTAATTGCCATTCTTTAATCGTGCCTTCTGCAAGAGTATCTTTGAATCCTGTTGCTTTAGTCTTTTCTGCAACAGCACTTGTCGGCGCAACAAAAGTTTGATCCATAGTTGCTACAACTTGAATGTTCGTTTTAATGAGCTTATTAACGTATTGTGCGGTTGATGCGTTGTATAAAGACACTGTTTCTAGATTATCCTTTGTTGCCGTTACAGTCTCTTTTACGGGTTTAAATATAGGTGTTGCTCGAATATACTTAATTAAGTCTTGTTTTGTTTTCTTATACTTAACAAAGAAGTCCGTAATATCTTCACCTTTTTCTTTACAGACTTCGTGAAATCCTGTAACAACCCGAATATTTTTTGTATATTGAGATAAGAAGTTTGCCAGAGATTGAGCACCTTGGATTCCTGTATCATCGTTATCGTATAAAATAACGATTTTACGGTCTTGAAAATACTTGGCTTGTGTAGGTAATGCGTGTTCTCCACCTGTAAGTGTGATTGCGTTTAAGCCTTGAGAACGCGCAACCATCATATCTTTTTCTCCTGCACAAATCAAAGTTGTTTTATTTATGTCAGAAGTTTGCCAAATATCAAAAGGGATGATCAATCCTGCTACAGCGTTTTTTGTAGAACGAATTTTAGGAGTGTGCCCCGGATTATAATATCGGATATCTATTAAATGTCCGAACATAAACACGGGGATTGCAATCATATCTTCAGGGAAAGGTTTAGGGGGTGTACCTATATGTAAAGCTTTAATAACTTTTTCAGAAACTCCTAATGCTTTTGTACGAGTAAGTGTCGCAGCACTACAGGGTGCTTCTGCATCCCAAGCTGTGATATCGTAATCTGTTTCAAAAGCTTGTTGGATTTTCCGAGCATGCACATAGTCACACCCTAAAGTTTCCTGAATGAATTGCAATTCATTAAACCCACGTCCACACGCTTTACAATGAAAAAGACCTTCTTCTACATTGATATGTGCGGACGGATGAGTTTCTTTATATGCGATGTTATCTCCGGTGTAGTGATCAAATGGACAACAAACTGCTGTTTCAGTTTTATCACCAACGATACCGAAGTATTCGTTTAAATAGCTCATACTCCAAAGTCGTCATCAAATTCTGTTTCGTCTATATTTGTAAACGCATCTTCGTTTAAAGAAATCTCATTTTTAAAAAGATCGGATTGTTGTGCTACAGGTTGACTAGGTGTTTCTTGGACTATACTCTTTGCAGCGTACGCATCTGTGTTCGGATAATAGATTTCTCCAGAGAATACGTCAACAATATTACGTTCCTTATTGTTGTATACTTCTGAAGTAATATCTATCAGAAAAGTTTTGTTGATTACAACTTTTGCCAAGTCTCTTAACTCGAAGTTAGTCAAACGTTCTCCAAGTCCTAACGCCGTTACAAATCGTGCGATTTTATAACGCATAAGGTCTTTTTCGCTTTCAACAAGGTTATCATAAATCTTGCCTACGATAACCCCTTGAGCATTTTTCAAAGTGTACGTTAGACTAAGATACGGAGGACGCGTAGGATCAGAACCTTGACGCATGCTTGCTTCAGTTATGATCGCGGTATATCTTCCTTTTTCGAGGATACTCGCCGGTTTTCTTTGGGGAAGTTCGTTAAAATTAATCATGAGTCTTGTTTTGAATAACCTCCAACGCGTATGCGGTACTTACGTACACTTGTTTAATTGAATCTTGAATAAACTTGCAAACCGAGTTATATTCATTTGCGAGTGTATTATACTTTTGTTTATACACTTGTGCTTGCTGGAATGAACTTTGGCAGACTTCCTGCATATTGTTTACACGCAAAACCAAAGAGTTGATACGTGCGTTTGCTGCTTCCAACATTTTACGATAATCCGTGTAGTCTTTCGCAGTACGCCAATCTGCAAGAGGCGCGGTCAGAAGTTCGTCTAAATCTACCGTGTATTCGTTATCGGTACACGGACGTACTGGGGTGCCTCTGGTTTGTTCTACGTTTTCCAACGTATGGTTTACAAGAGTTTCAATTACTTCGGGTTGCTTTACTTCGCATTGTTCAGCGATTGTAGACATTGTTTGTTCTGTCTCCTTTGTTTTAGTAGTGTTACTTTTGCGATAAGGACGAGGAGGGATTCCTGCTTCTCTACGAGCTTTCTTGAGTGCAGCTGCTTCTCGCCATTTTGCACGTTGTTCCGGAGTGCTTTTAGGTTGATCGGACATAGATTACTCCTTTGTTAATGTGATGATTAGATTACGTAAAACATCTAAAGGCAGATCTTTTACGGGGACTTTTTCAAAGCCCAGTTGTTCTTTAATCAGGTCAATAATTGCCTGTCTTGTTGGGTTTGCTTTAACGATGTCTTTGATTTTAATTAAAATCTCTTTTCGTTGAGCTTCTGCAAGTTCTTCAGGTGCAACGCCTTCTTCCAGATACGCTTTGAGTTGTAACAAAAGTTCCGGGGTGAGCGTATATTCTTGATCCAGATTAAAAATTGCATAACGAGTTTTTACTACACGAGCAACAGGGTAATCGATAACTTTACCTTCTGCTGTAACTCTTGCCGGGGAAAGCAAATGCAATACCAAGTCAGGCTCATATTTTAAATCACCTTGTTGGATTTGCTGTTCTCCTAAACTCTGCAATTCGTTTTTTCCTTCCGCGTTTTTAACGTATTCAAGTTTTTCCTTAACACGAACGGTAGAAATAACGTGTACACGTTCATCGCGGATTATGAGAGGGATATTATTTTTTTCTTTAACAATATCCGCATCTCCCCAAGCTGCGTAAGAATCTTTTTCATAACGAGTGTTTGTTGCTTTCTTTTCAGCAACCATATCGAGCACACCTCCGGCGTATTGCCAAGCGTGTGAACAACTGTCGTTAATTACAACTTCTGCGCCAGCTTGAATTGCTGCTTCACGTAAACGAAGATAATAGGAAGGTCTATATCCTATACTGTCCGTTAATTCTACTTTCTTAAAGTTTGTGATTTTGTCTCCGGTAGGTATTGTCAAGCCCGCAAAAAGGCTAGCAGAGCCTTTTTCAGTGTCAATGACGAAGACTTTATCCCAAGCTTTATTTGCCAGAATAAACGCAATATAGAGCGCGACACCGGTCTTTCCGTGTCCTGATAGCCCTTCAAGCATTATAGATGCTTTGCAACGTTTACGTTCTGCTGTTGTAAATTGTGGTAAAAATTCACCAGCCATTTAATCCTCCAAATTAATATATTCTTTAAAATTATTTAGAACATCAGTCATAGTAGCACCTTCTATAACCGCATTGTAAAGATCTTCATCAAAAGTATTTTTTAAAATGAGATAAATAATCTCTTTCGGGATTTGATTTTTTGATTCAGACGTTGCTGTAAATCGTTCCGCAGCTTGTTGTATATCTCCGATGGGTGGACAAACATCAAGAAATACAATTCGTTCAGCACGATCCAGCGTTAAACTTTCTTTACCTGCTTTAATGTTCATAAATAAATAATTAAAGTATCCAGCTTGAAAATCATTTTCGATTTCTTTACGTGTTTTCATAGGGGTATCCCCACATAAAATACGATGTGAAATCGTACATTCTGCATCTAACTGTTTGAGATATTGTGTAAAATTACTAAAAAAGATTGTGGGAATTTCCGGATAATCTTTGAAATACTCTTTGATCCAGTTTGTTTTTGCGCTTGTTCCTGAAAGTGTTAATAATTTAGGATCTTGACAGATTTGTCGATAACGAATTAAACGATCGATTACACCGATACAAACAACGGATTCTGTTTCATAATAATCTTTTAACATTTTCAGGTGTTTTTCTTGTGTAATCGTCGGATCTAAATATATAGGGGAAACGATTGTTTTCTGTAACCAAGGCATAACTTCCGGGTCTTTCTGTTTTCGTTGTGTGGATATTTGATTTAAAAAATATTGTAATTTTTTCTCTTTTTCTGGTTTTAATTTTCCGATTTCTCGATAAGTACCGTTAGGACTCCATTTTAAATCAACTTCGAAGTATTCGTCAACAAAATCCCAATAATTTGTGAAAATATCTGGATATAAAAAATGTAACAATGTCCAGATATCCGTTTGCTTACTATATGCAGGTGTTCCTGTTAAAGCAATTCTATTCGGGATTTGTTTTGCGAGTTTAAATAAAGCTTTTGCAAGTAACGTATTTTTATTTCTTGCACGATGAAATTCATCTACTATAACAGCATCTATGTTATACTTTAAAATATTTTTTAATTCACCGGTTTTATAGTTTTTCTGGGTTTCTGCATCCGTATGGTTAATCAATTTTAAAGTATCATACGTAATGCAAAGTCCGTCTGTCCAGTTCATTAATTTTTTCTGTCGTTGTTGTGGTGTGCCATCAAGTACGATACAAGGGCGTTTTAACCACAATTCGAATTCTTCTTTCCAACGATATAACGCAGAGCCCGGGCATACGATTAACACTCGTTTGCATTTCTGAGTATGTATAATACCCAATGCAGTCGGAGTTTTTCCTGTTCGTTGTTCGTTCAAACAAGCGCTGCATTTTAATTTAGAAAGTTTTTTTACATCTTTAATTTGATATTCACGTAATTTAGGCATAGGCAAAAAGTAATCCCCCATTAATTATAATGAGGGAATATCCCTTAAACAGGGATTAAAATACATATTCAACGGTTTTATTTTCATATGAAAATTTTAAAATATGTATTTATATTTATTTAATTTAAAAATTCCACGTTGGTTTATCTTTAAATTCTATGTTGTACTTTTCTCTGAGATATTTTGCAGCTGGCATAAAGAACAACTTTGGGACATTCATATTTGGGACATTTTCTTTTGCCCACGCAAGAACACCGTTTGGTAACGGTAAAGACAACATACAATATGTTATAATGTGATCCAGCATTTCAGCAGCTAATTTATCATTAGCAAATTCACCATTCCAATTTACGTCAACTTTATTCGGAATCCAAATTTGTGCAAATGATAATTTATCTTGTACTTTTTTGATTTTATCTGCTGATAAGCGAGTAATCATAGCAAGTCCTACATCTTCAAAGTCGTTTTCAACAAACCACTTTTCTATAATTTCTGCTTCTTTAACAGGATCCGTTGTATATCCATATTGTACCAATAATTCTTTAAGAGTCATTCTTTACCTCGCTTAACAGAATTTTTTCAATTGTTCTCTGAGTCGTGCGATTTCTTTTTCCTGTTTGATGATAAGAGAAAGCGCGTCTTCTTTTAGTCTAACAATGTATTTGCCAAAATTGTCATCGTACGGACAATCATTACAAGGAAAACCGTCGGCGCAAATTTTTAGCGCTTTCTTAATTTTATCTTTAATCATTTTTCGTACTCCTTCAGAATTTCATTGACTATTTCGTTCACTGATTTTACGTTATTCAAGGACGTATAACAAAAATAATCTCCGTATTTGTCTTTTATCCTTTCTGCAAAGCCTTTTCTAACGGAATTAAAAATACTATATTTTCTATTTTGTGTTGTGTTAAAGGTAAATCGTTCTTCACAGGCCTTTAACAAATAAGCATTTTCTTTTTTAAGCTGGTTGATTTCAGCTTGCATTTTATTGATTTCGTTTCTTGTCATAGTCTATACTCCTGTTTAGAACAATAATACTTTATTTTTCGAAAATGTCATTAGGATTTATCTGGACATTTTCTGCTTTTTTCTGTTGAAAATTCAAAGGTACGTAACTATAAATAACTACAGGACCTTCTCTACGACGGTCTTTGCTATTTAAGTTTGACATAGCGTTAATTAATTGTGCTTTACCTACAGATGTATCATTGTTCGAAATTCCGAAAAGTAACGCACGAAATTCTGCGTCTTGTAATAGCGCAGTTTCCTGTGAGATATAGTCACAGACTTTGGGTTCCATTAAGAATGTTTTCCAGTCTTCAGGAACCCCAAGTCCAGTAATTAAAGGCAAATCATAATGGTTTGCTTTAAGGCTGTCCGGTGCGTGTTTTTTAAATGCTGCAAATAATGTTTCAAAAGGAATCATAATCGCATTTTCTCCGTTATTTTAGCGATATAGCGTAATGCTAATAAGAATTGATAAATTGTAATATGTATGCTTGTCTGAAATTTAGGAAATGCTTGTGGCATCTCTTTAACTTCAGACTGAAGTTCTGCTCTGAAGACTGTGTTTGCATTAAATCTAAATTTTGTATATCTTAGTAATGCTCGTAAAACATTTGGTTTTATATATAATCTACAGTCTGGATTAGAGAATAGAATTGAAACTTCATATTGTGTTAGTGTTGTTTGTACTGTTTTAACTAAAGGTTCTGTGTTCTTTTTTAGTTTATCACAATTAAACATATTTGTCCAGGCATAACCTTGTATAAAATCATAAATTGCTTGATAATCATCACTAATACTTAGGATGTAATTACAAAGCAAATAATAAACAACTTCTAACCAACGTTTTTCTGTAGGTGTTAATTGTAACATAAATTACTCCATTTACATAAAATATATTAAATATTTGTTTGAATGAGTCTTAAAAGCAGTAATCTGGTTTAAATGGTTTTGCCTCAGCAAAAGCTTTAAACCAGATGGATGCTTTTAAGTCTAGTTCAAACGAATGTGTTTGAGTAGAAATTTCGCTTTCTGGAGTCGAAATTTCTACGTACCTCTTTTTATTATGTTATACTTCAACGAAACGCAGAAGTTCTTACGCTGGGGGGAAAGATAATAAATAATAAAACGTAAGAAATGGCTAAATAGAGTAATTATATAATCAAACAGCGTTGTAAAATATTCTCAAAATTTAGATTAAATTTTGTTGAATATTTTTGTACGATTGTTTGATAATATTCAGGTTCCACAGCACGTAAATATGCAAGTTTGCCTTGTAAAATCTGCGTGTTCTGTAAATCCCAAGCTTGATTGGCTTGGAAATCTCTTAAAAAATTGTTTATCATAGCTTGATAAACTTTCTTTTGTTTGTAACCTAAGGTGATGTTGTTATCTTTATTAAGCATCACTCCGAGGTTCCAGTTACGTCCAGCTCGAGAACCATATCTGATTTTTTCTTCATTAATTTTTAATGATTTTAAATAGGGTTTTATACACTCTATAATCTCTTTAAAATTAAATGAACTTTTGCAAGAGATAAGCATATCATCTGCATATCGTGTGTACACAAAGTGATTATGCTTATAATGCATAAGTGTGTTTTGGATATGGTAATCAATGGGCACCATTAATAGGTTTGTCAGATACGGTGATAATGGGGAACCTTGCGGTAATCCGTTATGTTCGTGTATCCGTAAAATTGTTAAAAAGTTTTCTTGTGTTGCTTTATCAAGTAATGCAAAAGGATATACTTGAAAAATCTGTTGTGCACAGAAATCCGGTGTACAACTCGGGAAGAAATCTTTTAAATCGATTTTTAAAAACCAATAACTGTTGTTCTCTTGATGTTTCTTAACTGCATCGATTGTGCAACGTCCTTTGATATACGCATATGCAGCGTTATGCTCTAAGATATGTATATCTTGTAACGCCATAGAAAACGCAGTTAATAAGGTTTTAAAAGAATCGTTCGGGATACTTAATTTTCTGAATCCGCCTGATTTCTTCGGGATGTAACAATCTTCATACAATGGTACTCCGGCATCTCTTTGTTTTTGAAAGAGTACACAATACGTATTAATAACTTCTGCTAAAGCAGATACTTGTTTATTAACTTTAAATTGTGTTTCCGGAACTTGTAGCGTATGTCTGTATTTTTGAACAGTGCTGTTGACTGCTTGTGGATTATATTTTGAATTAAATAAATCCATATAGCTGATTTGTTGCGTTTGTTTGGTGATATAAGTAGTGTAATACATAGACAAAATAATATATAATGATGGATTAATACCTGTAGCTTATGAGTCACACTCGAGACTTCGAAGCCTGTACGGAGAGGTGCAAGTCAGTGTGTTGGGAATAAAGTCGGAAAAATAAATATGTCTTCTTACATTTATTAGGATTTTATTACTACTTTTACTTGAATGATCATTGCATCCTCCGGTGAATCATCGATGGGCCCGCGACGCCGTCGCTGGTATTTTCATTCTGGAAGTTGTTGCTTCTATGAAGCACAGAAGTATCTCGTTGCTAATATATGAGATGATGGCTCTACATACCACTTAATTTGGGATAGCTGATGTCCCCGATACCTTGTACGGTTCGGCATCCGCTTTGTTTGAAGTCTCGTAGAATGCATCGATAGTATATCTAAATGCATCTACGAGAATCATTTTTGCAAGGGGTTTTTTCAACCAGAAGTTAATGAAGTTGGAAACAGCTACACTGCAAACCATACGCACTGTGGGCGTTACGCTTAAAGAAGTTCCGCAAGCGCTTACGGGTGCGTTTGCTTGTGCTTCTTCGTGCGTAAAGTCCATAGTTTTGAAGAAACGATCGATGTTTTCCGTAGTCCAAGATGCTGCGAAATGCTGAGCATCGGTGAGACGCATACGAACATCGAACATTGCTTTTATATAAGGATTATATCTGTTTGCTTGAACGATAGCCTTACGGGTTTCGATATTATCTACTGCAAGAAATACGATCCCGGAAAGCTTCGTATTTTCAGTCCATCCTTTTTCGAAAGTATGAACTTCAATGTCTGGGTTAATATCTTTTAAGATAGCCGTGATTGCTTCACATTTTGTTTTACCGATGTCTGTAGCTCTGTACATCTGATTTGTGATGTTGTGTTCTGACACAACGTCAAAATCGTATATCGAGAGCTCTGCAACGCCCAAACGTGCAAGCATCTCAGCGATTGTAGATCCGATGGCTCCGCAACCGATAATATGTACTGCGCAGTTTAACGTTGTAGGATCAAAAAATTCTAAGTGTTTATTGAGGTTCATGCTTTTTTCTCCTGTTTGGCGAATTTCTTTTCTAATTCGTCGAGATAATCATCTAAGTCAGGTTGTATATACTTAGGTTTAGATGATTTGCTGGGTTTTGTTGATTTGGTTGATTTGGTGGACTTGGTTGTATTTACATATCCTCCCCCGTAAACTGAAGGATAATCGTCGTAACAATCATAGCCGTTACTATAATAATCTTTATAGTACGTTCCATAACTGGACCTGTACGTAGGTACGCCTTGATTTGCTAAATACTTTTGTTTTTCTGCAGCGTATTCTGTATTTAACTCTTCTTTTGTGTTTGGATCGCAAATCTTTATATCGATATCTGCAGTTTCATATACAAGATTCTTGGACATATCGTAAATGAGTACGTGCATTTCCAATGATTTATTTACAATCATAAAGATGTAAAAATCATTTTCTTGTAACGTTTGCAGAATCGTGTTGTACAAGGTTTCATCTACAGTAGAAGGCGAAACGCTCATACTTACGTGGGAATGTCCTTGCATCTTAATCTGATTGAATACTTCATCAGGTTGCGTATTCAACCAATCTTGATATTTTTTCTGATCGGTATTAACGGTTGTTGCGGTGATTACTTGAGGGTATAACAAAGTATCTGTAATCGCATAACCTTCATTGTTCTCAAGTTTCCTTGCAAGCCCGTGCCAACCGATTTCGGTACGGTTGTCCATTACGTACATTGCCATTTTTGTAAAGGCACGTTCGTAGATATACAACGTTGTTTTAGTTGTATTTGTAGGAACAACTCGTTTGATTTTATATGAAAAATCAATTGAGTCTGCACCTCTGGAATTGTTCAGTTTTGATGCAAAGTATTGCATTGCTTCGTTTAATACGAATTGTTTATCTTGTTCTGTAAGTTTAAGCTGGTACATTTTTGATTTGCTCCTTGTAGTATTGCTCTAAGTCTGTAATAGACATGATTTGATTGGTTTGGGTATCGATTACACGTATGTTTTGTTTAGAAATGCTACTTTCATCGCCTCTTAAGACTCTTCTGAAACGTATAAATACTGTAGAATCTGCCAAGGTTAACTGCTGTGTCGCTGCAATTAATTGTAACGCAGCAACGTCATATGACTGTTCTGCAATCGCTTTAAAGAACGCAGCTTTGCTTTGTCCCCAGCAATTGAAGAAATACAAATGCGGGTTCGGGCATTCTGTAAAGAACGCTGGTTGTTGCAATGCTTGAACTTCAAACCCGTTAGTGTATGCAGAATTCTTTGCCATTTTGTATACACCTTGTATTTTAAGCACATAACGTTGTGTTTCAAAGAGTTGTTGGATTAACCAATTCACGAAGTCTGAAGAATCATAGAGATATCCGCCTCTATTTTTCTTTAAAATATTATAATGTTGTACATCAAAATATTTTAATACAGTATCTACGCGGATTGTTACAGAATCTGTAGTTGCGCGTAAAATACACATTTCTGGACTTTTTTCAATGAAGTCGAAAAACGGGGTGAAGTCAACCAGACCACCTTTAAATGATATTTTTTTGTATTGAGCTTCGTTAAGGTTTGCGTATAACCTTTGTAGTTCTTCCGTGTAACGTTCGATACTCTGTTGCAGATTGGTTATGTTTTGATCCAATTCTTTTGTCTGTTTTATATACAGCATTTTTTCAAGGCTTTGTTTAAACGCTGTATAATCTAAGAGTGACTTACTGCAATATGCGTGATATCTGGTAAGAAACGCTTCGAGAGCTGGTGCATAATCTTCATTTGCGTAGAGTTTTGTAAAGATTGCAGTTAAAAGCTCAAGCAATCCTTTTTGATCATCTGAAATTGTTATGTTCGGTTGTTCCAGATTAATGTCTAAGAACAGCATATACATCGTATACATCTTATCCAAGAACGTACAATCAAATTCAGATGTAAAAATTATTGTTCGAGCGTACGTATGCTCGTTCGGATTTCCCGGGATATGAAAAACTTTAAGGAAATGTGTTGCAGACCTTTTAAGTGCTGCTTCAGCTCCGGGTTTTTCGTATTCTCTTAACCAATCAGGAAGTGCGTCAAGTCCTTTGATATATGACTTTCCGGAAGGAATGTACACAATCTTGAGCATAGGTTGATCGAGTTGTGCTATAGGACATTTTCTTTCGAAATAAGTTTCAAGGTCAATGTCTTCTGTAAGTGTATTTATTTCAACCCGCGTGTACAAAGGTGCGCTTGCCAGGCTTTGTATAAGCTTTTGAAATAAAAATATTTTGGATTGACAGCCTGCTGTAAAATTACGTCTTGCGATTCGTACGTTTTCTTTACGCGAATCGTCCCAAGCGTCATAAGAATAAATACCGAAGCGAACTGCTTCAAGTTGTGAACTGATTACGTAATCAGCTTGACATTTAGCATATAATTGCGTTGTGAAATCTGAAAAAGACATAAGTTACTCCTTTATTTGTGCATATTATCGGATTCGAACCGATATACCTACATGGGAGATTCCGGTCATCCCGGATAGATTATGGCCCCGTCGCGGGTAGGATATTTATGAGTTGATCTCATATACTCGGGGCGGGGTGAGCGGTAATAGGGTTTTTCTCGGCTAAAAGAAAAAATTTTATATATTATGTTTTGAAGTGTAGGCGTTTTACCTTTTAAACTAAATATGCAAGTAAAAACACGCATTAACAATGCGTGTTTTATTTTGTGTTTAAATTCGCCGCAGGATGTCTTACGCGTTATCGAGTTTTACGACAGATGTCAAAAGACATTTTTCGGTAATCCCGAGTTGCGTGAAAGTTTTATCGTGGTCACCGATATTCAACGGGCTGCCGTCGAGATATACAGGTGCGCAGGAATAGTTGACGTTGTTGTCTTCGAGACATTTACGTACGGTGGTGTTCTCCGGGTCAACGATGACCGTATTTCTTTGTGTGTTTGTAGCAATTTGCACGGAAATCATAGTTTATTCTCCTTTTTTATTCGATAACTTCGATAGTCGCTTCGATTGCTTCTACGAGTTTATCGAGTTTAGCTTTTGCTTTACCGATGTTCTTTTCGAGTTCGGTCAGACGCATCTGGATGTTGAAGAACGTATCTCTGACGTACTTCTTTTTGTCCGCGATTTTATCCGGAAGCAATACAGAAATGATTGCTTTGCCGTTTTCTTGGTCTGCGAAGCATACTCCGTATTCGCTGAGATGCGAGGGTTTACCGGTGCAAATTCTGAAATATTCCACAGAAGCGCCATCAACTTCTTTGGTCAAAGCCAACGCGTCACGGTCATATTTCTCGAGCTGTGCGATAGTTGCAAAATCGATATCCGTTTTAAAGGTAACGGAATTACCTACAATGATCGTTTTCAAGTTGTGTAAGTCTCCTTTGATTATTTTTTATCCGTGCCTAGTGCGGGAATTCCGCCTTCAACAACTTTATCGTTGAAGTAAATGGTTGTTGTGATGGGCACTTTGAGTGTATTAAACAGATACGTTAAGTATGAAATTGTGCAATCGGTGCTATTGATTGGCAATTTAATTTTATTAACGGTTTTATAGTATCGTATTTTTCCTGATAAAACTTGCGATTTCATTTTTCGATTATAGTGTTCTTCCATTGAATTATGCATTGTATCAGGTGCCACCTGATACAATACTATAATCTGTTTAATGTTTAAGCGATGATGGTGTCGTCGACGACTTCGGTGTTCGGTTCTGCTTTTGCCGTTTTCTTGATAGGTTCAAGGAAGTTGATGTTGGTTTTGCGAGAGCCATCTTCGAAAGTAACGCGAGTTACCCAAATGTTGATTACGGTTTCGTTTTTGATAAGGTCATTCAAGAAATCTTTGATGACGAGTTCTTGGTTTTCCATATGCAGCTGTTCGCGCAGGTGTGCGAGCATAATGCCGAAGCCTTTTTCGAATCTGTTTTCGGTGATTTTTCTTCCGGTGTGGATGTCTTCAAATACGAATTTGATGAACGTTTTGTCGTTTTTCTGAACTGCTTCGTGTGAAATGAGTTTTACTTCATACTTACCTTCCGTAAGCGCAGGGTTGAGTTTGCCGTTGTTGTACAGGTCTAACAAGTTGTTGATTTCCATAGTTTCTTTCTCCTAATGTTTTTTTATTTTTTCGTGTTATTCTTTAATAACACTTTAGTTTGTCAATTTTCTTTTTTTAAAAGTTTTAGCATAGGGTACTTAGTGTTTGTTACCGCGTACCCTGCGATAGGATATGGGATATATGCTGTGGGAATGTCCACATACATTTTGTTATACCCCATTTGTGCTGTAAGTACTGCATAGGAAAGATGTGTTGGGATTGTTTTTGTAGAGATGTATGTTGCTCCGTTAAAATTAAACACATACACTTTGGTGTGCTTTAAGCCTAATCCCAAATACTTCCTGATGTTGTTTTCGAGATACACTCGTGTGGTATTATTTCGCGAAGTATCCATATGCGTGCGTTCCTTGTTTGTACTAATTGTATCATTTTGCAGTCTTCTGACAGATTCCTTCTACAAATCAGAGGCAATACGCAGAAGAGCTGGTCGTGATTTTTACAGATTGTTCGGGTGCAGTAGAATTTACGTTGAAACTCTACAGGCTCTTGCCCGAAGTAAACATAGAGTGTGTTATCAACGTCTACGAAATACGCTTTATCTCCATGTTCGAGTTTTTCTTGAATTACGATTTCTTTTGGAATATAGAATCTATAACTCCGTCTGCACATATGCACTTTTCGTGTATAACACGTAGGCATTGCTGTGAGGTTCTCTTCGAGTTCGCTATCTTCCGCGAGCACAGTTAAATCAAATTCGATACCTTTTTTACTCATGTGTTCTCCTTTTTATTTTTTCGGCAACACTGTATGTCGCAGGGACGTACAATGCATCATCGTTTTGTAATGCAAGCCGAAAGCTTTTGATAAATGCGTACATTCCAAGGTAGTAATAGTAATCATATTCTCCTTTAGAATTTTGACACATTTCTTGTTGTGTGAGTTCTTCAGCGTGGCCGAGTTCTTCGACTAAAAAAGCTTTATTTATCCAACGTTTCATTGAGCAGAGTTCTCCTAGTATCTTGTAAAGTATGCATAAACGCGCTGACATCTCTGACATAGAGCATATCTGTACTCGTTCTTGCCGGAAGATGTGCGTCCATTTCTTGTTTGAGATACGCGTTAATCGTATTGAAACAATGTTCAATAGTTTCTTGCGGAAGCTTCATTTTTTGTATGAGGTCTTCCTGATGCCGTATGGTTGCTTTTGCTGCAATCAATTCACATTGCAGGTCTTTATTTTTGTTTTCTTCTTTCTCGAGTCTATCGATAAGAAGGTCGATTTGGGCTTGTAGAGTCATTTTTGTGCTCCTTATAAAGCATAATTCGAGTGAAGCGATGTTGAACGTTATTGTAGTATCCTTGTATGATACTATGAAGTTGCGGGAAATTGTAAACGTGTAACGTATAACGTAAATTTATTTCACGTTTACTTACACAGTATGCTGAAAGTTGATTTAGGAAAGCCCCGATGCGTTGTGTTTCAGGACTTTCCTGATAAATTTTAACAAGGGAAAACATAGTATATTTATTATATCACTTTGTTTCAGTGTTGTCAACTTTGTCTTCCTTTGTTTCCGCTTTCTTTGCTTCCATCATTTCGTAAAAGCGTTGAAATTCTTGGAACTCTTCAAATTTTTTATCGGCTTTCTTTTGTTCTACAGAGTCCTCTACTGAAGTTTTTGTTTTTTTGACGAGGTCTTTGAATTTCTCTTTGTATTTTTTACCTTTGGACGTAGCCAAGAAAGTTATGATTAAACAGATGATTACACAGATTATACAGATTATAACGTACATAGGTTTCTCCTTTACTTATGTTTGATTTGATGAAGTTTTTAAGTTCACTTTAGTTTGTCAATTTTCTTTTTTTGCTTACTTCTTTGTTCGGCAGCAGCTGCCAGCAGGGGATGCTCTCTGGGCTGTACCGTTGTCATATGTGTATATAAACTGCGCGAAGTACATCGAATTGATGATGTACAACGCGCAGTAAACGCATAAGAATTATGCGTTAACAAAATCATCGTACAGCCCGAGTTCTTCATAGGCACTCGTGTTGCTGTAGAATAAGTTTTCTGCAGAGAGGAACTCGATAGGCTGGTCGTGTCCGCAGAAGCAGGTCTCAGAAATGTGATGTATGTCACCGCATACCGGGCAACGTACGTAGTTTTCATCGAGTGCCTCGTCACCGAGGTTATCGATAAGCCACATAAGTTCGTCGTATGCCTGACGCATAAGCGCATTGTTCTCTACGCTCGTGCAACGCAAGCCCCAGCGCTGTTCTCTGGGTAAGTTGTTTGTGCTTTTGTGGTCGTATTCTGCACGGCTGTCCTCGTAAGCGTACGCAACGCGCTCGGGCTCAACTGTGTACCCGTGTTTCGTCTTGCGTGTGTTCATGCGGAATGTGAATTTCGGAATTTCGACACCGTATTTCGGTGCGTTTATCTCGAGGAAATTACGCTCTGCGTCTGTCAAGGGCGCTGTCGGTTCCGGGAAAGTTTTCTCGAAATCACGTTCTGCAATGAACTCGAAGTACGTCTTTGCGTTCGGTGAGAACACACGGATTTTAGGATACAACGCAGCAGTCAACTCTTTATACCACGCTTCAAGTACGTCGTAGTTAGGTGTGTTGAATGCTTTGCAGGCTTTGATACGTGACTGCGAGTATGTATCCAACGCGTTCCAAAGTACGTTCGGTAAGAAGCGTGTCGTTTTGCATTTCTTCAATTCTGAAAGGAATGTTGTTGGAACGCCATCCACAGACAATTGGAACTCTGCAAGCGACTTTGGAACAGGTGCAGACATATCGTATGGAACCCATTGATACACGTAAAGCGGTTTGGAATGGGCATTGGAAAGTTCAACGACGTTGTCTTTGGAAAGTACAAAAGCCAGTTTTGCACCGTGCAAGTACTGTTCCGAAAGTCGTATAACGAGATGTTTGGACAGCGATTTGAAATTCACAAGCGTGATTTTTTCAAATACGCTGTTCAATTTGAAATGCGCGTCAATCCACGCATCGTATTGATCCGCGAGACTGATGTAATCGAACGTGTTCAAATCGATTGTGATGCTGTTAGCAGGTTTGCAAGCCGAAATAGAAATAAACTTTTTCATAGTAGATACTCCTTTTTTATGTATTCAGTAAGTACACGGTAACCGTGCAAATATTTTTTTATAATGGGCTCAAGTCCCGGGTTTAACCCCGAGACATTGAGCAAGAACCGTACTCACACGCGTGATCTCTGCAATTGGCGCAGGGGTCATCGTCTGTGTCCGGTTGGTCGAACGTGATGTAAAGTGTGTCTAACTGTTTATCCGGTTCGACCTGAGAATGTGTGTCAGTTTGTGCTGTGATGTTCTGTGTGGTGTGTTGTAACATGTGAAATACCTCCAAAATGAAAATAAAAATAAGGAAGAATACATAGAGGATTAAACCTCTATGTATTCGATGATGTAAGATTTCTCGTCGTATTGACGAGAGATCTTACGTTGCAAGTCCTCTACGCTCGGTGCGTAGAGAACCCTAGTGTAATAGGGTTTTCTGTCCCGCGCGGCTCTCGGCAGGACATGCCACCCATTGTCCCTAGCGGGGATACCTCCAACTAAGGACGAACCGTAGATCTCAATCACCGCTTCCGCGGCGTTGAGCAACGTGGGTGGGGCATAGATTACTTTAACCAAATCTTTCATATTTGGCACCTCCTATAAAAAATAAATTTTAAAAAACCTATCGAGTTCGCGTGTAACCCGAAGGAACAGCTTCCGGTTCCTACCAAATATTTCTGTAGTCAAGGGCTTTAGCGGATTGACTAATCCGTGCATTTTGTTTTTACAGGGACTAATGTTGAGGCGGCAAGTTATCTAGATAAAGCGGGCTTGGCGCACCGCTTTCTGCGATGTGTATGAGGTCGGTTAACTTGCCGCAGGGGTTTGATCGGCGTTATGTGGCTTTGTCCCTGTAAAAAGAAAATCCACCCTTGACTGGAAATATTGGGTAGTATAATAGAATAAACTTAATAGATTTTGCGACCGCTGCATATACCTGTTTCAGAGCATGACAAATAATGTCTCTGAAACAGGATTAGGCAAAATCAAAAGATAGTATGTAGACGTACTTGGTCATCCGCATTGTGCGTCGCTTCTTGAAGCGGCGTTTCGCAGATGCGTTTTGGCGCATTTATGCGACAAATTTAGCGCCATCCGTGCGTCGAAGAGACGGCCACACGGTCGCTGAGAAAGTTGTGTGAGTAAGAAGGTTTATGACAATTCACAAAGCGTGTGGGCTGCGTGAGTCAGTCCTAAGCGCTTTACTTATTACGGGGATTGGCAGGTGGGGGAAAAGGACTTCAAGCTCGGCTTGAACGTGGGTGCGAGATGGGATTGTGAATTGCTTGTACAGGACGAAGAGTTATGGCGCAAAAGCCTGCGAAGAGAGTATGGTTTAGCGTGGTACGAAGTGCAGTAGTGTTGCTTTACGCGTGCGCATGCGCCTTGGGGCTGTGTTCGAGCCTGAATATTTATGCATGATTTTTGTATATTAATTCATAAAAAATAGGGGGTGGGCTTTAAAATTCCTTGTCCTTGACGGGGGAAAGTGCGCAAACTCCGGGTCGGAGTTGTTGTCGATTAATAAAATAACACGCAACAGCGCATTTAAAAATTCTGACTCCTATACGCGTACGTGCGCGACCCCCCTCTTAAAAAACATCACTATGTCTCTATGCCTCTATGCCTTTGCAATAGTATTTTTTCTCGCGATTGATAAAAAGATCAGACAAAGTATAAAAATAGATATCTTATATATAAGACCTTATATATAAGATATCTACCAAAAAAGACATAGAGGCATAGTATTATTTTTAAATTCGATACTCACACGCACGGGCGCGCGCGCTAAGGCATAGTACATAGTGAACACTATGCCTTTCACAAATCAGAATTCTTTCAAGTACAAACCCCACTATAATTCTCCAGAAAATCTTGACAAAGCATTTACCATAGGATATAATAAAATCATATCGAATAAACATAAAGGAGTAACAATAATGTCACAGACAAAGCAAATGGTTTTAAAAGTGCATAATAAACCTACAAAACAAAATCCTAACAGCCGAGAACTTGAATTTCAGGCAGAGGGGCTTATCCTCCCGGAGATTATCCAACTCGCGTTGGCAGAGATCGAAATCGCTTCCAGAAAAACGATGGAACGAGCCCCGACGAAAGCTGATAGACAAGTTATTGCGGAGGATATTTTTGAGATGATTAATATGGGAGCAAGCACACTTTTAAACAAGCTGTTTCCGGAGATAAGTTTAAGACCGGACGTAACCGAAGACGCTATTCTCGACGCGGAGAACAAGCGCCTTTCAGACGCCCGGGAAATGAAGAAGTACGTAGACGCCTATAGCGAAAGCGCACAGGCTAAGATAGACGCAAAAGAGGCGCCTATTAAAGAGAAGAGCGTAACTGACCTTTCGATAGCGGTTCTGGAACAGGGGCTCCCCATAAAACCGGCTAACACAGTTTCAATAAAAAGGGCAGCACCTAAGAAAAAGTAACCCATGCGAGAACCGCTAAGTAAAACATGTAGCAGAAGCGTTATCAAAGAACCGAGACCGGCTACAGTTAAAGAAACCCCAAAATCCGTAACAGCGCAAAAGACCCGCGACTTCACAGTATGCCCGAGATGCGGAGCAGTTACAGTAAAGTCTATCGCGTTAAACGGGGACGTTAGTCAGTTTTGGCGAGAATGCACACAATGTAACACATTTATTAACACATTTATTCCGCAGGAACATCAGCGAATCTTCCACGAAGACGGGCACCGTTATAAAGGAAACTTCGGAGGATACGGTTCAGGAAAGACCACGACAACCCGGGAAGAGTTTTATAAACACCTTTTTATAACGCCCAACGGGACGGGACTTATCGGAGCAAACATCAGCGCACAGTATGAACAAACTATTAAGCGCGATATCGAAGCGGATATCCCGGCGGCGTTAGTTAAAGACGTTTCCGTAAAAAACAGTTACATAACATTCATTAACGGATACAGGTTAATGTTCAGACCGTTCGACGATCCGGGTAAGCTGAGATCATTGAACTTAGACTTTCTGGCGTTAGTTGAAGGTTCTGAAATTGACGACCAGATTTTTACGGTTGGCAAAACCAGAACGAGAAACGTCGCTGCGACCACGCAGCTCGAAGTAGACAATAAAAAGATTTTCACGTATACCGAGGAAGGCGTTGCGATTCCCGTTATTGACGGTGATTGGCGAACAATCATCGTAGAAAGCAACCCGGATAGCGGTTGGGTAAAGCAAGACGTATTGCTAGCCAGCTCTTACATTCAGATGAACGGAGACGTTTCAGATAAATACTACGTCGATCCGGAAAGAGCAGACCCTGCTATCTCTAGCCACATCACCGCAACCTCATGTAATAAGTTTCTCCCGCCGACATACATCCGCGACACAGCGAAGGGTAGGCCGCAATGGTGGGTAAACCGCTATCTTCTCGGTAGTTTTACATACGCAGAAGGACTTGTATACCCTTCAGCTATCAGAAACGCAGCGACAGACGTCCTGCATATTGTTCCGACAACGGAGATTCCGAAACACTGGAAACGCATACACGCACTTGACTACGGTCTGGCGGATGCAACGGGAATGCTCTGGGCGGCGATTGATGAAGAACGTGGTAAACTTATTATTTATAAAGAGTTTAAAGGTAGTAACCGTAATATTGAAGCTCTTGCGAATATTGTAAAAGACTACTCGAGCGATGTTCCCAGCGGGGGATGGGCAAAACCTTTTATCATTGACCCGAAGTCCGGCGTAAAACGCGACTATAATAAAAAGTCTCTGATAGACCACTTCCTCGCATACGACATAAGTTACGTTCCGGGACAAGTAAGTATCGACGCCCGCGTTTATAAACTTAATACGTATTTCGAACAAGACCGTATTGAGATTATGGATTGTTGTACAGAACTCATTAAAGAGCTCTCTGATTACAAATTTAATACGGCGGCGGACAGAGACTCAGGACGTAGTGACAAACCTGAAGACAAAAACAACCACTTGATCAACCCGTTAGAGTGGATCGTCATGGAACTCCCTGCAAATCCGGCGGAAATTGTTCGCGGAGCATACGATTTATCAGGCAGAGACATCACAGAACAGCGTGCGCGTGACGAAGACGCGTATGCAACCAGCATTTTCCAGGCTACAAGAGACGACGAGCCTCAAGTAACCTACGGAAATATAAACATTTCACAAACTCTTGGAGGATTATTTTAATGTTAACAGCTATAATGTGCATAATCGCAGCAATTTTTGTAATCGCGATTGTCTGTTTACTCATTCTAATCAGAATACAAGACTCTTTAAATCTATACAAATGTACAAAACAGATTGAAAGAGATCCCTGGACCCGGGATGTCAACGTACAAGTTACGTATACAGGACACCCTGAGGACAGAAAAATTGAACAAACTGAGCAAAATGTAATAGATGACCTGCAGAAGCAGTACGACGAAGCTCGAGAAAAGGACGCTTTAACGAATTTAGACAGCGTTATACAAAATATCAACGCATTAATGGGGCTCACAGACGCCCCGGATAACACAGAGGAGAATAAATAATGTCCGAAAAACAACAGAAAGCATATGATAAGTTCACACCTGCGCAGTTAAAAGCGCAATATAACCTCTGTATCGCACAGTATAAAAAAGAACAGCGTCGTATTCGTACGTTGGACCAGGTTGACCAAGGCGGATTATGGGAAGCTTTGGGAGCGCAATTCCCTGCTTATCAGATTTTACCGGATACAAACCACACCGCATACTTAAAAAACAATCTGATTTCCAGTATATACACCGTAACAAAGTGCGCGGACTTAATGCCTACTTCTCAAGAAGATAAAGATATTATAATCAATGTTAACTTGGCTCTTGAAGAAGAATGGAACCGTTCGAACATCGGTACGGCGCAGCTTCGTGCCGGTACAAACGCCGCATTACATAATCTGGGCATCACGCAGGTAGGCTGGGATGAAGATGTTTTGTTACAAGGAAAGAAAAGCAAGTCGAAAGGTCAGATATTTGTAAAAAACATTCATCCGATCAACTTTATGAGGGATCCGTTCGCGCTAGATTTGGATAATGCCGCGTATTGTATGACTTACGAACGTTATCACGAAAGTGTGTTCTTAGGAAATCCTAATTATAGAGAACAATTTAAGAGCTATAAAGAGGCTAAAGGTACCTCCAACGTAACTCTTCCCACGCTTACCGGTACAAAAACAGATTCTTCGCAGGATAATTACTACACGCTTTGTATTTTCTGGGAACGCGTTGTAAACGATGACGGTAGCACTCAGATTGATGAGATACACACTGTAGATATGGATAGAATCCTCTATGTAAAAGAAGATATCCGTCCTAAGATGTTCCCGTTTGCCTTGTTATACTGCAACGATCCGGGTAAAAATCTCATAGGTGTCTCAGAACCTGCGCGTGCATTTGCGAATAGCGTTGCGGCGAACATTATGGATTCTATTTCTTGTACGGCGACGTATAAGAACCAGCGTCCGCCTAAATACGTTGACGCTGCTTCAGGAATTAATATCAATTCCTTTGCGAAACACGCTAACGATGCAGACTATACGTTCGTTGTAAACGGGGATGCGTCTAAAGCGGTGCATTATCATACCTACCCAACAGTAGACCCGAAAGCTCTGGAGCTTCGCGCTGCGCTTGAGTACGGTATTGAAAAGGTCTCCGGAGTTGACGGACGTTACACCGGTCGAGAAACCGGTTCGATTATTACCACCGGGGGTGTACAAGAACAACTTAATCGTGTTACGATTATTGATACGTATAAAATCAGCAATTATGAGGCTTACGCAAAACGCTTAACACAGCTTGTTCTTGCAAACCTCGTTGAATATGGTGCTACAAGATCCTACTTTATAAAGAATCCTGATAAAGCGAATACTTTTTCTACAAAAACTGTAGATTTTACAAAGCTTGATCTTGATACCGTATATGATTATCAGATTAATATCTCTGCAGAACTCCCCAAAAACAGAGCTCGAGTTGCTGAAATGGCAAATCAGTTGATGGAGAAACAGATGCAGTATAAACAAATGGGTGACTCCGTTGAGCTTATAACTCCTGAAGAGTGGCTCATGTTCCAAGATTTGCCTAACAAAGAGTACATGCTCGAACGTATGGGAGTGCAGCGTCTTAACGATGAAGTTGAGAATGTATCTCAGACCTTGTTTGAGTTTGCAAATCTTACAAAACAAGGCTTAAGTCCGCAAGAAGCAATCCTTGCTACTGCGAAGAGCTTGTCTAACAAACGACAAGGAGTTGTCCCCGAAGAAAGCCCAACCAGTCCTTTCGGTGCGCAAGCTATGCCGGAAGACCTCGGTCTTAGTGATCTGTGATTGTACAGATTACTCCTTTACTAGAGCACGTCCATGCACAGGCGTGCTCTTATTTTATGTTTATTTTAATAAAAGCACTTGACAGCAGTACTTTTGTGCAGTATCATTAAGGTACCGGATACTGGTTCCGCAACCATAAAATGCGTGTATAAACATCCGAGACATAGATTTCTATTCGCCTGTAGAAATTGTAAAGGAGTTAAGGTAGATATGAACGACACAGATCAACAAATCGACCCGGGAATTCTGGAAATGTTTGGCGCTACAACTACTGCTGACAGTACAGAACAACCTACGGAACCCGAACAGCCCAAAACTTCTGAGCAACCGGAACCTGATGCACCTGAAGCTCAACCGCAGGAACAGCCTTCTGTTCCCCAGGACGCAAAAGACTCTGATTCGCAAGAGGGAGATAAACCTGCCAAACCTGCAACTTCGAATGCGTTAACGCAAGATGAACTTACAGACTTAGAAGATAAAATTTCTTCTGCGGGTACAAAACAAAACAAAGCATTTGCAGAATTGCGTATGCGGAATAAATCTCAGAATGAGTTTATTATGCGTATGGCAAAAGCAGCGGGGTTAAATCCGCAAAATGCTGAGGAAGCACAGCAATTACTTGCTGAAAACCTGACTACATTCCAGGCTAAAAAACAGAATGTAGACCCTGACGTTCTACGAAAACTTGAAGAAGAACGCACTGAGCTTGAAGAACTGAGAGCTCTTGCAAATCGACAAGCAGCTATGCTGGGTTTTCAGAAAGTCAAGGACGAGTATCATTTAACGAATGAAGATCTTAACGAGTTTGCAGGGCAACTTGCAGCACAAAAGATTAATCCTTTCGGTGGAGATACGGTAGACTTGCTTAAAGAATACCGTATGTTGAATTTCGAGAAGCTGTTAGCACAGGCCCGAGAAGAAGGGCGTCAAGAAGAAATTTCTCGAAGTGCTAAAGCAAAACAAAATTCTACAACTCCTTCAAAAACCAGTGGAAAAGACGCTGCGTATAACGAAACTCCTGTAATTAACAGCGTTAAAGATCTCGATAAATATTTTGAATCAATAAATAAAAAATAATTAAGGAGTAGCAATCTATGTCTATGTTTTTAAACGCAACCGCAGATATCAATACTTATATTGATCAGGCAAATGCGGTCATTCGTGGCAACTATAATGCCGCAACCGGTAAAGCCGGCGTTTCTCAATCGGGTGTTAAAGTTATGAACCCCGATACGTTCTATACGAAACAGTTGTTGGACACGATTCGTGTAGAACAGGATGAATACAAATATTTCCGCTATGCAGATGCACAGCCTATGGCGGGAAAAGCTAACAAACTGCAGATTCGCAGATGGGCTCCGTTGGAAGCACACACCCAACCTTTGCTTGAAGGTGTTCCGCCTACGTCGGATAAAGGCTCTGTTGAGTACTATGAAATCAGCACTGCGCAGTATGGCCGTTATATGGAGTTTACGGATAAAGTTGACTTTAAATTTGTAGACCCCGTTATCGCGCACTATGCAGCAGAGTACTCTATCGTCGCTGTAGAAACCTTGGATATGCTCGCTCGTGAAGCGCTGTTCTTGATTGCTAACACGGTATACGCCGGTTATGTTAAGAATTTCGAAGCACTTACCGTTGAAAGCAAACCGAGCATGACCGACCTTCGTAAGATCGTTCTGAGCCTTAAGAAACGTTTGGTCAAACCTAGAACTAACGGTCGTTACCACGTAATCGCGGGTCCTGAGTTCTTCTTTGATATGATCACCGATCCTACGGTTGAGCAGTATATGAAGATTAACCAGACCACGAAAACCATGTACGATAACTCGATGCTTGTACCTATGTTCAACCTCGAGTTCTATGAGACGCTGGTTTGCCCCACGCACGGTAAATTCACCAAGATGATTTCTGACGTTTCGCGTGACTGCTTGCGTATTGTTTCTAAAGAAAACGACGGTACGTACAAATATGCTACGCTTACGGCAGCAGTCTATGGCGCAAACGGCACTACGGTTACTACCGCTGGTACGAAATACTACGATGGTTCCGCATCGAAAGAAATCTTTACGTACGTTGACGGTTATGTAAAAGATAGCCGTACCGGACAAGATGCATCGTATATTCCGCATAGGGGCGTCTGGAACCTTGATGGTTTCAATGCTGAAGCGAATAAATACGCTGCTAGCACAAACCCGAACGGCACGAACGGTGCTACGTCGGTAACCGGTGACGCAACAGCCGGTAACACCTGGTATGAATTTAATGCACAGCACGTTCTTGTTCTCGGTAAAGATGCGCTTATCCGCACCGGTATCGAAGGTGAAGACCAAGCTAGGATGTACACCAAACCGTTGGGTTCTTCCGGTGTTCTGGATCCTATCGACCAAAGACAGTCTATCGGTTTCAAAATTAACGACGTTGGTTTTGGTTCTGCAAGACTGGAGGCAGTTGTTGACTATATTTGTGTTCCTTCTCAGTGCAATATTATTTAGCATAAGGAGGTCAGAATATGTCTGACAATGAATTCGAAACAATTATCTCTAAACCTACTCCTAAAAAGGAGTATGCAACAGCAAACGAACGGAAACCTGTAGTCCGTAGTAAAGCTGTTGACCCCGAGGACAATTTAAATCAGATTGTCAAACAGCAGCAATCCCTTGTCGCTGAATACCGTAACGAAAAACAAGTTCCTGTACAGATTGCTCCTAGCTACGCAAAATATTTTGGGAATGCTATGACGGTATCCATTAACGGGATTTGTGTTACGATTCCGTGTGACGGGCGTACGCATCTTTTACCTGAAACGTTTGCAACAGAGATTTACAGGCGTATGCAGGGCGTAGACGCACAGGAAATCCGGCTTAACGCGATGGGAAACATCAGTCGTAATTTTGACGGAGCTCGTCCCGGTGATTTAGATTTCTTCTAAAATAAGATAAAAGGCGAGGCAACTCGCCTTTTTTATTTTTATTATGCGTATAGAAGTTTTAACAGAATTAATTAATCATCAATTAGCTGACGAGATTGTCTCTACAGCTATGTTACAGATTTTTATGGACAGCGTAATCGATGACATTAACGCAAAGCTTAATGCAAAGTTTCCGACGATTACAGAATGGCTCGCAACGACTGTAGACACTTCAGACTACACTGCGATCCCGGACAGATATCTGCGTTCTGTAGTTGTCCCCGGGACTGCGTTTAAGTACTATGTTATGGACGAAGAGGGAACTTACGCTGCACCGAAATACGAACAACAGTATAGAGAGGCTCTGTTTATTATGCTTCGAGACTACTCTATGCAGATCCCCGAAAAATATCGCGCAGAAGACCCTCAAGGTTACGTACAAATTTCAGGTAGCGACGCTGGCCTCATATTCCCTGGTAATATAAACTATGACTAAGACTACACAAAATTACAAGAATTATCGAAATGGTGCCAGAACTCGTGTACAGACTTCTGAAACCGGGTTTTCGAATGGGATGTTTTATACAGACCAACCTTTGAACACACAAAAAACACGTGTTTTAGTGAATCTGGATATTGACTCTATATCCGGGGCGTTGTCCCCGCGTAAAGGATTTATCACGAAAGATATTTATCAATTCGCAGATAACCGGAAGAACTATACACGTATTTTTCAGGATGTCTGGGGAGAATTCTGTGTATCTGTCTTTAACGGGGATAACAATGCAAACCAAAGCGCAGTCTCTCTTATTTATTTACAGAAGCTAGATAATGCCTCTGAACAACGTGGCGCAACGTTACGTAGTGACGGGTATACTTACCCCGGGGTTATTTTCCAAGGACGGTATCACTATACTGTGCGTGAATTTGAGAAGCTCACAACTGGTTCTTTTCGTGAAATCGTAAAGTACTATTCCGTAGACTTATTAGAGTTTTATATGCATGGTTTAACAAATGCACAAGTAGAGTATTCTCCAAGAGTATTGAACCCTACAGAAGCGTATAACTGGGGGTACAATATGCTTGCAGAAGACCCGTATGCTTTTGCGTGTGTAAAACAGAATAATCTGGAAATACTAGGTGTCGCGCCTTATGAAGTAAAAGGCACGCAAGACGTTATACAGTTAAACCCTAGGATAAACCAGAACATTAAACTTAAAGCATACTACGGAGCTCCGGCAAACTGGAAATCTGATGCACGAACTACACGTACAGTCATACCGAATATTATTACAACGGTTAAATCTGTAACAAATTTACCGGATCCTAAAGATAAAGCTTTAAAAGAAGGTGACGCTTATCTCATAAACCCGGCATTAGATAATCCTAGCAAACAAGTGGAGATTTACCCCCGCACAGCGCAAGTTATTCCGCTTACAGTCGGAGAAAATACGGATAAGATCACTCGGAGTTATTTACAAACAACTGATATAAGTTCTACGGAAATCGGGAATCTGTTTGATTATTTCATTAATAGAGCACCTGAACGAGATACAATATCTATTAAATATAGGTATCGCTACGTAAAAGAAGTTTTACCGGAGACAACTCCTGGGGAGGTGACATATCAAGCGACTAATGAATACTCAAACGTTGGCGTCCTAAAATTACAGGGGACTAAAGCTAAAGTACCCGCAGCGTCTGGGCAAATCTGGAAAGGTAATATAACAATTACGCCACAGATATTACCTTATAATGGTTATCTAACTCCTTGGAAGACTCTACCAAGCGCGTTTACTGAATTGACAACCCTAGATACTAGCCATGCAGCGTTAGGAGTAACGAACGGTTGGCAAGTCCGCGTTGGTAGGTATACTCTGGATTGTGCGTATACATATACGAGTGCAGCGACTGACTCTGATCCTTCGTTTGTTTATTATCAGTGTGTAGGAATTGACAGTATGTTTGATTCCTCCAAGATGGCAATGTGGTTACGTGTAGCTCCTAGTACCGGACAAATTGCGTTTCGTAGTTTTATTCCTCTTGGGACTGCTTACGCTGGGGACGCAGGTAAAGTAGAAATCACACAAGTTACTAATAAGACAGTTGCTACGGCACTTCATACTGAAGGTAAATATGCTTCTAAGGATAGGGTTCCCTCTGCGGATATTCCATCCACTAATGACGTATCAACTTATAATGTAGATTATATTCAGTTTGCACATTATGCTTCGTCAGGGGCAGGCACAGAAGACTGGACACTCGGGAAAACTCCTGCGTATACTGGGTATATGCAGCTTAATTTTGAAGAAACGCACGATAGCACAACAGGGTCTCTTACGTTTTCTTTAAGTGAATTAAAAAATGAAGGGTCTTCTCTTCCAAAGGGTTTCCTAGAACTTCTGGACTTCCAGATTTTAGAGATCTCTAGAATGTCAGACGGGTATGTGTTCTATAATTATACGTGGTACCCACATGAGGATATTATACAAGGAGAACCTATATCTATTAAATTAGACACCGCAACGAGTAATACAGATCCGCTGATTGCACGTTGGGAATGGCGAGAAGCGACATCTTCTGACTGGGTTGTAATTAAAGAGGGAACAGAACCGTTCTCAACAGATAGCGCAGGAAACTATTTGCCATTAACATGCGATTTTAATTTATCTACAGAAAACTCGATTATTCGTTTATCATTATTTGATGCGATATTAAAAGAGAAAAATACACAGAATGAGATTATAAATAAACGATTAGCAAGTACAACGATCGGAATCACCGCGATTACAACGCAAACAGAACAAAAAACGAACATTGTAAACACAGTAAATTATGATTTATCGTTACCGATGAAGCAACTCTCTTGGGGAAATCGTTTAGTAAAATATTATGGAATTAGCGATGTACGGTTTTCACACGGAAATACTTATAACGATGTTCGTGTAGCCCCGGAGTTTTCTAGTCTATTGTTTGTTAGTGCTGTGAATTCACCGGAGTATTTTCCGTATCCGAATAGCGTAGACACTTTCGACGAACCTATTGTAGGTTGCGCAAATTACGGGGATGATTTACTTGTCTTTACAAAAGCTAAGTTGTATAGATTAACGTATAATACTTCTGATCAAGGTTGGACAAAATCATTAATACAAGATAAATTTAGTATTGACACAGTTAGAGAAACTATTGAAGTACGAAATAAAGATATAACGTCATCAAATGTAGATCCGGATTATCAGTTCGGAAAAGTAAGTTGCGTAACACAAACTATGCTATACACTCCGATAAGACAATATGCCGCTTATCGTAGTAATAAACGTATTTTTATGATTTTACCAAGTAAAAATGGCACAGGAAATGTTACGCTAGCTCCGATTTCAAATGCAATTAAAGAGCTTTTAGATCCTATAGAATTGCGTCCGGGTGTAGTTAATCCGTCAGAGCGAAATCCTTTAAAAGAGATTCTAAAGCAGATATTAAAAATAACCTTAAAATCAGGTACTCTTGTAGATTATGGTATAAACAACTATACGAGTAAGACGTGGTTACACGCAGATTACAATAATATAATCTATAGCCTAATTTATTCGGTGTACTACTCGAACACAACGCATGACATTTGTGTGCAGCTCAGGTATAATATAGACTTATATAGCTGGACTGTATATATGTTTGAATTGCACGGAAGCGATGTACGCCCTGTGTACCACGCAAATACAAAGACGTTATATTATGATACGTATCGTGTGCTCGGAGATGGGGATACTAGACAATTACTCAGTTTCCGATGTGTGCAAGATACACAAAATATTAAAGATGAATGTAAGGTGCCTACTGGAGTTAACCCGCTTAAGTACATTATGAAGAACTATCAGTATCTCGATACAGGAAACCGAGAAATTAATACTGATCTACAAAAACGCTTTAGAGAATGGCAACTTAAATTCATTAACCCGGAAGCAACTTTACTCCAATTTTATACAAACTTCTATATTGATAACCGTTTACGGGATACTTTCCAACAGTTATCAGGATATAGCAAACCTGTTGAAGATGGTGCAGGGTTCGAGTATGTTTTAAATGAAACTTATAACCCGAATCTACATATTGCTGCAGGTGCTACACTGGGTGAAAGTTCATCATTCATCCCAGGAGATGTATGGGAATTAGGATTAAGTAATTTAGATACTGTCCCATACGTTAAAGTACGTAAACCAGTATCAGGGAAAGGGTATACCCCACGACTCGTGTTATACACGTTCGATGAAAAAAACTGGGAATTGTTTAATATGACCTGGGTATACCGCACAATGACTTCTAATTAAAATAAGGAGAATACTATGGCAGATAGAAAACCACAAGCACTCCCGGTATCTTTCCAAGTAGCTGAAGATAAAAAATCAGCTACTTGGCAAAAGAATATTGTGGAGTATGATGAAACACAATACCTAGCAGGTAAAAAATTAACCGCGTATGAGTGGAACGCGCTCTTTGTACGTATTGTAAAACAGGGCAACCATACAGCGGATTCTTTAAAAGCATTTATTGAAGGAACTTTACCAACCCTTTTAGAGGCTTATGATACCACTTTACGTGGGGTAATCACAGAACTTTCTGCGCTTATCGGTAACCTTTCTGATCTTACTACAGATGAGAAAAGCACAATAATAAAAGCAATCAACGAAGTTGATAAAAACACAGATTTTAATACCGCAGACATTGCAAGTAACGACCAAGATATAAGCGCCTTGCAGTCGAGGGTAACGAAGATTGAAAACACGGTGTCAGGTGCGGAAACGCCTGTCGGAACGATGAAAGGAACGGCACTGCCTACCGATGACGAACTTTCGGCGTTTACCGTGTCGCAACTCGGAAGAAATCCGAAACCGAACGACAGCATTATCTTTGTTTTGGAAATCGTCGGAGCGACGGACAAAAACTACAAGTACATTTACAGCGAAACCAAAACTTGGAACGGCTACGAAATACCGCCTATCGAACAAGCGAGTAACGGAAGTTTAGGAACGATTAAAGGCACGTTCGGGATAAATTCGACAAATAACGTGTTGATCGATATAACAGGCGGCGAGATTAAAAACGTTTATTACAAAGACAGCACGGGCGTTTATAGGAATATTCAAACGAAAATCAATCTGATTGACGTGTTGCAGACAAACATTGTTGACGGTACGCAAGTTGTTGGAATATCCACGAAAGCACTGCAAGACCAACTCGGCAATGTTATAAACTTGACTTACGCAAAGCAAAGCGACGTTTATACAAAGTCCGAAAGTGACAGCAAGTATTTGCCGATAATCTATACGAACATTTACTACTATTCGGCTGACGGTTTTGTTGAAAATGTGCCGACCACTCCTGCAAGCGGTATTCAATTCACAAAGACGGTGAACGCAACCGGCTCGGCGAACGTGTTTTCGATTAACAGAGTTTTGACGGGCAACTACAATTTCACGAAAAACTCAACCGACCGTTCGGCGATTTGGGTTAGCGCGAACAGGAAATGCTCGGTGCAATTCAGACTTACGACAAAGGTTAAAAAAGTAGGGCAAGCGGAAACTTTGTTGTCAGCTGGACTTACGAACGAAATCGCACTTGCGGCTGACACTCCGACACTTGTTGAAATATCGTCTATTTATTCGGCTTTGGGCAATAACAGCCTAAAAGCAAACGCTGGTGACACTTTCACGAAGTCGTTAGATGTAATCACGACCGAAAGCACGGCAACGACTATAAATGTATATTCAAACGCTGTGTATCCGTCAACGTTCAATTTGGTAGCACAATCAATTACTTTCGACGTGAACACATTAAACGGTATGAAGTCAATCAACGTGCTTACTACCGACTGGACGGCAAATGCGGACGGAACTTTCAGCACGACTATCCCGCAAACAAGACAC
>ENA-UOJO01000760-UOJO01000760.1-human-gut-metagenome-genome-assembly--contig:-P57-NODE-760-length-46871-cov-41.901914_pt1 | contig 46871 bp, 48 predicted proteins | sample MGYA00242351_ERZ723898 | MGnify/ENA metagenome assembly ERZ723898 | reverse complement strand
GCTGAATGAATTGTTTGAGTTTCATAGAGACACATCCTTGTAGTTGTAAAGGCAGTCCTGATGCGGTGCCGGACGGCCTTTTTTGGTGTTTCAGTGCAACAGCTTTTGTTTTTTTTTTTTTGCAGCACCATCCTACTCCATTAGCGGGGCATCGTCAAGAGAAAACAGAAAAAACGCGATTCGAGCAAGAAAAAACGGATGGCTCCGCAGAACCATCCGCTAAAACTGGTATACTTAGTCTTTCCGATACTTATACGCACCCGCAATGGCGTGGATCAGATGATAACGGAACCGGGCGTGTCGGGGCGAGTCCCTTTCTGCTCGTCCGGTTTCCCAAAAGCCCGCAGGGGCTTTACGGCTTAAGCAAGGATCCCGGTGGACTGCAAAAACAGCACCAACATCATCACCGGGGCAACGTAGCGGATCATCACCCGGTAGAGCTTTTTGCGGCGGAAGGTCTCGCCGTTGCGCTGCATCTCATCAATGACGTAATCCGGCGTCATGACCCAGCCGATCAGGATGGTGGACAGCAGGGCAATGAAGGGCATCATGACGCTGTTGCTGATGTAGTCCATGATGTCCAGCAGTTGGCCCACCGAGCCGTTGGGCAGCTGTACCTCAAAATAGAAGATACTGTAACCCAGCGCAATGATGGCAGAAGCAGCCAGATAAATGACCGCCAGCACGAGCACCGTCTTTTTGCGGCCCGAGTGGAAGATCTCCATGCAGTTGGCGGTGATGGATTCCAGCACCGAGATGCAGGAGGTCAGGGTGGCAAAGATGGCGGTGACGAAGAACAGAATGCCCACAAATGTGCCGGCCTTGCCCATAGCGGCAAACACCTTGGGCAGCGAGACGAACATCAGGCTGGGACCTGCGCTCATGCCCTCGGTGCCGGAGAACACATACACGGCGGGAATGATCATGGCACCGGCCAGCAGCGCTACGCCGGTATCGAAGATCTCGATCTGATTCACCGCCTTGTTCAGGTCTACGTCCGGTTTGACGTAGGAACCGTAGGTGATCATAATGCCCATGGACACGCTGAGAGAGAAGAACAGCTGGCTCATGGCGTCCAGCAAGATCTGCAAAAAGCGGCTGACGGTCAGCCCTTCCATGTGCGGGGTCAGGTAGTAGCGCAGACCTTCCAGACCGGTGCGCATCTGCCCGGAAGCGTCCTCGTGCTTCAGGGTGAGGGCGTAGCCCGCGATCACGACCACCAGAACCAGCAGAATGGGCATCATGTAGCGGGACACGCGCTCAATGCCGTCCTCCACGCCGTTGTACACGATGAAGGCCGTCACGCCCATGAACAGCAGGGCGAACACCACGGGCGACACCGGCGAGGTGATGAAGCTGGTGAAATAGCCGTCCTCGGCAGCGGCGGCAGACTGCCCAGTCAGGTAGACCACCGCATATTTCGTGATCCATCCGCCGATGACGGCGTAGTAGGTCATGATCAGTACCGGCACCAGAAAGGTGAGGATGCCGAGAAATTTCCACTTCGGACGCATTTGTGCATACGCACCGATGGCACTCTGTTTGGTGCGGCGGCCGATGGCAATGTCCGAGGTGAGCAGGGTGAAGCCGAAGGTCAGCACCAGCACCAGATACACCAGCAAAAACAAACCGCCGCCATCCTTTGCGGCGAGATACGGGAACCGCCACAGGTTGCCGACACCCACCGCACTTCCGGCGGCAGCAAGGACAAATCCGATTTGTCCGGAGAAATTGCTCTGTTTCTTTTCCATGATTTCCAAACTCCTATCCTTTTTTCCTATTGTAATATAGGATAACATGAAGTATCATATCAGTAAACCGAATAAATTTACTACGACCCATAAATTTTACTGATGAGGTGTCTTTGATGCGGGAACAGAAAGACCGATACGAGATATTCTTGAAAGTATGCGAAACAGGCAGCTTTTCCAAAGCAGCGGAGGCACTGAACTATACCCAATCCGGCATCAGCCAGATGATGGCAGGGTTGGAAGAAGAACTGGGCGTGCAGCTGTTCGCCCGCATCAACCGGGGCGTGACCCTGACCGATAACGGAACACGCCTTTTGCCCTATATCCGGGAACTTGCCAACCAGAAGACTCGGCTGCGGCAGGCGGCGTTCAATATCAACCACAAGGTGGAGGGCAAGCTGCGTGTGGGCAGCTTTTCCAGCATCACCACCCTGTGGATGCCGGAGGTCGTGCATTATTTCAAGGAAAACTACCCGAAGGTAGATGTGGAGATCCTCGACGGCAACTATGATGAAATTCGTGACTGGATCATCCACGGGCAGGTGGACTGCGGTTTTCTCTCGTCCATCGTGGCGGACGATTTGAAATTCTATCCGCTCTGGGATGACCCGCTGTGTGCCGTTTTCCCGGAGGGGCACCCGCTGGCGGCGCAGCAAAGCGTGACCCTTCCGCAGTTGTTTCAGTACCCGCTCATCATCGAAACGCCCGGCTGCGACAATGATATCCAGCACCTAATGCTCAAGTGCCCGGTAAAGCCGAATATTTCCTACAGCTTCCGGGACGATACCCTCATTATGGCGTTCGTGCGCAGCGGGCTGGGCGTGACCATCTCGCAGGAACTGGTGATGCAGGCATTTGGCTGTCCGGGTGTGGTGTCCCGCCCGCTGGAGCCCGCCTGCTGCCGGACGCTGGGTCTGGCGTTTTCCAAAACGGCAAGCTCGGTGGTGAGCCGGACGTTGCTGGATTATTTGCAAAAGGCCGAACGCTGAATGAACTCGCTGAATGATGCTTCACACAAAAATGACTGTGGTACGCTGTAATATTGAAGAAATTGCATGAGATTTTATCAAAGTATTATTCTTTTGTGAATTTTAGCACTCTAAGCTTGACAGTGCTAAAAACATGTGCTATAACATAGGCGCAGTCAGGAGAGAGGGCAAAAAGGAGAGCCGAGAGGCTCCCCGAAAGGCCTGCGTTCCTGATGAGCATAAAGATTTTTGACCCGACCCGAACGCCGGGATTGGAGGAATGATTTATGTTTATGCCTGCTGTTTTCCATGAGAATCTGTTCGATGATTTCTTTGATCCGTTCTGGAACGATGGTGCGCTGGAGCGTGCGATGAACCGTGAAGAGCGTGAGACCTTCGGCAAGCGCGGTGCAAACATGATGAAGACCGATGTGAAGCAGACCGCCGACGGCAGCTATGACGTTGCCGTTGACCTGCCCGGCTGCAAGAAGGAAGACGTTCAGATGGAGCTGAATGACGGCTACCTGACCATTCAGGCGGTCCGCAGCCGCTCCAATGACGAGAAAGATCAGAACGGCCGCTACCTGCGCCGTGAGACCTTCTCCGGCACCTGTGCCCGCAGCTTCTATGTGGGCGATGCTGTGAAGAAGGAGGATATCCACGCAAAGTTTGAGGATGGTATCCTGCACATCACGCTGCCCGCACCTCAGCAGCAGAAGACTTTGCCTGAGAACCCCAACCTCATTGAAATTGAATAACATGTATGCATCGGTGTGAAGGACACCGGTGCATAACGCAAGCCCCTGCGGACTTTGGATTCATTCCGAAGCCCGCAGGGGCTTTTTGCGTTGGGTAGCTTGAGCGAGCGACAACCACCAGCTCCGCTGGTGGAGTAGAAAATGCTTTAGCTATAAGATTCGAGCGAAGCGAGATGACAAAGAAATTGTCATCCTAGAAGATGCATTTTGCAACATAGCTCGTTAGAGCGGTAGGGCAGGTAATGCAGATGAAAGAAGCTTGCTCGTGGCCCCTTGCAGGGGCTTTGCTAGTAAAGTGCCCTTCTAGGGCTTACTCAAGCCACCGGCTCAGCCGGTGGCTTTGACTTTGCTGTCTGTTCAGCAGCAAAGAACTACTTTATTTCTGCCCTTACCACGTCAGCGAAAATTCCACAAGCTCCGGTGTTTCCGGCTTGCCGATCAGCGGTTCTTTTTTGTCCAGTGCGGAGAGACGTGCCATTTCCTCGGCGGTCAGCGCAAAATCGAACAGCGCAAAGTTTTCGCGGATATGGGCAGGCTGGGTGCTTCTCGGAATCACGGCGATGCCCTTTTGTGTCAGGAAGCGGAGTTGGATCTGCGCCGGGGTCTTGCCGTACTTTTCAGCAAGGGCGAGCACAGCGGGCTCTTTGAACATTTCGCTGCGGTTTCCTTGACCAAGCGGGGCGTAGGCCATGTGCGCCACCCGGCTTTTGTCCATCCAGCCGCGCTCGGCGGTGCGCTGGCAATAGAGGTTCGTCTTGATCTGGTTGACGGCCGGGACGACCTTGTTGTAGGCGATCAGATCCAGAAGTTGGTCCGGCTCAAAGTTGGAAACGCCGATGGCCCGGACTTTGCCTTCTGTATACAGCTTTTCCAAGCTGCGCCAAGCCGCGCGTAATAGTTTGCGAACGGCCAATGCAGGAGCAGCAGGTCGATATAGTCCGTTTGCAGATTTTCCAGCGACTGCAGGACCGTCAGCTCTGCGTTTTCATAGGATTTGAAATTCACTTTTGTGACAAGAAATAACTCCTTGCGGTCCATGCCGCTGGCCTTGATGCCCGCGCCCACTTCTTTTTCATTGCCGGAGGCTTCGGCTGTGTCGATCATCCGATAGCCGCTTTCGATGGCGGCCGCAACGGATTTCGTGCAGGTCTCGCCGCTGAGCATAAAGGTGCCAAAGCCGACCAGCGGCATCTGCACGCCATTGTTCAAAGTCAAGTATTCCATATTCCGTCCTCCGTTTCTGCGTTTACAGCGCTTGGCTTGCTGTGCTATAATCATTGTAACAAGTTCGAGTAACACGAAGTCAAGAGGAACTTTTGCGGAGGACGGGCCATGCGTTATACGATCAAGCAGATGGCAGAGATGTTCGGCGTGACCGAGCATACCCTGCGCTTTTATACGGACAAAAGACTGCTGCCCTGTGAGCGGGACAGCGGCAACCGCCGGGTGTTCACCGAAGAATCCGTGAACTGGATGCAGGGCATCCAATGTCTGAAAGGGTGCGGGGCGTCCCTTGAGGACATTCAGGAGTACTGCCGCCTGTGCCTGCTGGAAGAATCCGAGGAAAATCTGCGGGCGCGGTATGCGATCATCCTGAAACAGAGGGACGAAGCTTATAAACGCATCGAAGAAGCCAAGGCCACCGCAAAGTATATGGACGATAAGGTGGCGCACTATGAAGCTATCTTAGCCGGACTTGCCCCGGACGATACGAACCCGAAGAACTGGACAGCGGGGAAGCGGCCAAAGCACTGAGAAAGTTTTGCATTTTATGACAGCCTGAAGTGGCTGTACTGTCCATGCTTTTTGGTGCGGCTGCCGTACTGGATGGCAAATTTGGGGCAATGGTGCAGGCAGGAAAGGCACATGACGCACTGCTCTTTGACCCAGACGGGCCTTTTATCCCGGAGCTGAATGGCCGAGACCGGGCAGTTCCGGGCACACAGACCGCAGCCGATGCAGCTGTCCTCCACATGGAAATGGTGTGTCTGGCGCATGGAAGGATATTCGATGCCATAAACGGACTTTGCAAGCCAAAGTGGCATTTTGCGCTGCATGAAGTCGCCGGACGTGCGGCTCTGAATCAACTGAATGGTGCGGTCGATCTGCGGCTCTGCGGCGGCGTTGATGCGCTGCACTTTTTCTTTGCTGCTCAAATCAAACAGCGGCGTCCAGGTATCCGGCATTTGGACGCTGAATTTTGCCGAGACAGTCAACCCGCTGCGTTTTAAGATGTCTTCTGCGAAGCGTCCGGTCTGCCCCGGCGTTGTGCCGTAGGTGGCGGCGAACCACAGATAAGACGGCCGACTGCGCAGAGTCAGCTTTTCCAGAAATTCCTGCACGATGCTGGGCAGCCCCCATGAGTAGGTGGGGCAGACGATCCCCACGGTTTTGTCCGTTTCATCAAAGGAAAAGCGGTCGCTTTTGCAGCAGTCGGGAATCGAAATCGTTTCGTCACCGGTCGCGGCGGCAATGCGTTCGGCAACATAGCGGCTGTTGCCGGTGGCAGAAAAATAAAAGATCATAATGGTGCAGCTCCTTTTTCTTTTGTCTTACATTGGACAGTTGCAAAATTTTTGCACTTATGATAAAACAGAATCAGCCGGAAAGCAATCTGCGAATCGGAACTTCCGTCCAAAGATAGACAAATTTTTAAAAATGCAAAGGAATGGCCATGAAATACGATGGTTCGCGCCCGATGACACGCGGAGCGAAGCGCACATTGACAGCGTTCAGCAATGGGATGCTGCTGCTCCTCACAAAAAAGCCGTTTGAGGAAATTACCGTGGGAGAACTCTGTGAGGGAGCACAATACCCGCGCGCAACATTTTATAACTACTTTGATGACAAGTATGATCTGCTGGAGTATTGCTGGCAGACGCTTGCGGCACAAATTGGGCTTTCGGAGTATCACCATGCACCGGAAAACGAAATGCTCTACCTCTATTTTGACCGGATCTATGATTTTACACGGGAAAACAGGAGTACGGTCTCGCAGATCCTGCTTCATAACCCGGAGAACGGATATATGGTTTCGAGCTTCCGCAGCTTTCTGAACGGACAGATGCGGGAGATTTTTCAAAAGTGTATGGATGCTGCAGAAAAGGAGATCCCCAAGGAACTGCTTGCCGACCATTACAGCAATACGCTTTTTCTGGTGTGGCAGTGGTCGGCGCTGAAAGATGCTTCCTGCACGAAAGAAATGGGAAGAACGTATCTGCGGATGCTTTTGAGCAAGATAGGGTGATGGATGATTCATTGCCTTTTCGGCGGCGGAAAAGCGTGGTAGAATAAGAACAAAATCGGGATGATGCCATAAACCGGAAATTATGGAGGTGCAGTAATGTACAAGACGATATTGATGGAAGAAATTACCCTGGAAAATGCAACCGAATAAATGAAAAAGTACAAGAAATGGAAAAAGACGGTTATCAGATCAAAACCATGTCCTTTTGGGGAGCAGATAAAGCTGTGTTGATCTTCAAAAAAGGACTAAAAGGAAGTTTGCTATAACTTCGCGTTTGTGGAGCGCAGCGGAACAATGAAGTCCCCAGCGGGGACTTTAAGCGACCGAACGGTCTTGCCAAAGGCAAGATGGAGGGGCTTTGCCCCGACAAGTTCGCGTTTGTGGAGCGTAGCGGAACAATGAAGTCCCCAGCGGGGACTTTAAGCGACCGAACGGTCTTGCCAAAGGCAAGATGGAGGGGCTTTGCCCCGACAAGTTCGCGTTTGCCAAAGAAAAAGGAGAGTATAAAATGACCATCGAAGAACGGGCGGCACAGGCCGCTGAATGGAAAGCAACGGGCCAGTGCAACTGCACGCAGGCGGTGCTGAAAGTGTTTGAGGACAAGCTGCCGGTGGATGCCGACACCCTGATGAAGCTGGCCGCGGGCTATGCTGCCGGCATGGGCTGTATGGAAAGCACTTGCGGGGCATTGATCGGTGCCGTGATGGTGGCGGGCATCGCCACGGACGGCAGAGGGACGCCCCGCGTTTCCAAAGAGCTGGTGCAGACATTCAAAGAAAAATGTGGTGCCACCATCTGCAAAGACCTGAAAGGCGTCGAGACCGGTACGGTGCTGTGCCCCTGCCCGGAGTGTGTCCGCAATGCAGTGCTTGCCTTGGGCGAAGTGCTGGGGGAATAACGAATAAAAACGAAATGCCGGGCGTGACAGCGGCTTTACTGCTGCACCCGGCATTCTGTTTTATTTGTTCATGCGGTGGTTCTTGTCGTTTTTTGTTCCATCCGGAGTCCTCTTTTCGATTCTGATTCCGACAATAAACGAAAGCAGAAAAACGGCAAGCCAAATCAAAACGCCATAGTGTGTCTTGAGCTGCCACACTTTCCCTACATACATGTCCGGTGTGATTCTCGCGGCATTTACTTTGATAATGAAATCGCCCAGCGACTGCCCGATCAGAATTCCCGCCCAGTTTCCGATCGCTGTGATAAGAGCCGCTTTATACTTTTCCAGAAAACAGAAAGTGACGGGTGCAGCCCATAGACACAAATAATAATGGTTTGCTGTCCATTCAAACAGGTAGATTCCATGAAACACTGTTTGAGACAGAAAGTAGCACAGCACATATGCTGAAAATACGATGAACAAAAAGCTGAAACAAGCTTTATTCTTTGAAAATGTGTTTTTCATATGGTGCTTGAACTCTATCGCAATTTGCAGCTCTGCGTTTTCTTATAAAACAATTTGGCGGCTCACCTTGATACGATCTCAACTGTCGGCATCTTGCTATCTGATCCGAGTTCATCATCTTCTGCAACTCGATAACCGGTAACATTGATAGAATACATATGATCTGAAATATCCGGATTTTCTTCATCCTCTGAAAGTTCAACTTCAAATGGCTCAAATTCAAACACATAAGAGGTTCCTTCAAGGAGTTCTCCGGTCAAGTCCTTCTGGAAATGAAGTAAAAATGGCCTGTCCTGAAAGAAGTGAACAACAGCAATCGTTTTTCCCGGAAGGGCATAATAATCGGGCAAGAGCTGCTCAACAGTAGCCGTGAAAGAACCCGAAAATTGTGCAAAACGTTTTTCGTTTCCGGCCGCTTGCTGTTTTCCGTCATGATACCCTGCTTCGTAGCCGGCAGTGTAACCCTCTTTGTAGTTTGCATCAGGGGCATCCGAGTTTTGCGCACTCATTCCGCAGCCAGATAATGAAAGTACCAGCGCAAGACAAAGAACCCTTGCAACAATCTTTTTCATACGGTTCCCTCCATCGAAGAAGATGTCTGCGAATTTTAGAGAACGACCTATCGTAATTTAATCCTGGTTTATTTCGTTTGTCCATAGAATTTTTCAAAATCGTATGACTGCACATAAATTTTGGAGAAATTTATAGCACAATCACGGTTTTTCTTCGCTGATACTCGGCTTATTTCCCTGCATCTTTTCCGCAGTGGCAAGACGTGGTAGAATAGGAATGAAATCATAGCTGTTTTGATAAATCGGAACTTTTTGAATGGAAATTTCAAACATCAAAAACAGGAGCAAAAACAAATGATGACGATTGCACAGATCATGGAAAAGATGATCGCCTTTTCCGAAGGAAACATCCACGACATCACGCATCTGAGCTGCGTGTGGACCTATGCCAAAACCATCGGGGAACTGGAGGGACTGGACGCAGACACGCAGTTTATTCTGGAAGCGGCGGCCATCACCCACGATATTGCCTGCCCGCTCTGCCGCAAGAAGTACGGCAATACCAATGGCAAATATCAGGAGCAGGAGGGTGCCCCGCTGGTGCGGGAGTTTCTGGCTGATACCGGTATGACGGCAGAACAGATCGACCGGGTGGCCTATCTGGTGGGGCACCACCATAGCCCGGCGCAGATCGACGGCATTGATTATCAGATTTTGATCGAAGCGGATTACATCGTCAATGCGTCCGAAAGCGGGTACAGCCAGCAGGCGATCCGAACCTTTCTGGAGCACACCATGAAAACAGCGGCAGGCATCCGGCTGACCAAAACAGTGTTTGGTATGTAAAAACACAAAAACAGCGCCCATTGTGAGCAGAAAAAACTCACAACGGGCGCTGATGTTTTATAACAACAGAGTTACGGAAACTTATACCTGATACGAACAAGCGGCATCCAGAAATGCATGGACTTTTTCCGCTGTATCGCGGCTGCCAAAGCAGCTGTGCCCGGTGTCCAGTGCGGCAATCTGCTGCATTTCGGCATCGGTCAGCGCAAAATCGAAGATGTCCAGATTTTCTTTCATGCGCCGCGGATTGGCTGATTTGACCAGCGGCACGATGTTCCGCTGCACCAGCCACCGCAGCACTACCTGTGCTACACTTTTGCTGTGGGCGTTTGCAATGGCGCAGAGGGTTTCGTTCTCAAACAGTTTGCCCTGCCCGGCAGCCAGCGGCGACCACGCCTGCATCTGGATGCCCTCGCGTTCCAGATAGGTGCGCTCGTTTTCCCGTTGGAAAAAGGTATTGCACTCAAGCAGGTTCACGGCAGGCTTCACCTTGTTCCAGAACAGAAAATCCGCCAGCCGGTCCTGCGTGAAGTTGTCCACGCCGATGGCCCGGACTTTGCCCTCTGCATACAGCTCCTCCATAGCCCGCCATGCGCCGTAGTAATCATGGTAGGGCTGATGGATGAGGTAGAGGTCAACGTGATCCAGCCCCAGCCGTTCCAGTGAGCGGGCAAAGCCGCGCTTGGCACCTTCATAGCTGGTGTCGGTGACCCACAGCTTGGTGGTGATGAACAGCTCCTCCCGCGGTACGCCGCAGCGGCGGATGGCGCGGCCCACAGCTTCCTCGTTTTCGTAGGCAGCAGCGGTATCGATGAGGCGGTAACCGCTCTGGATGGCCTGCACGACGGCTTCCTCACAGGCGGCGGCATCGGTCATGCGGAACACGCCATAGCCGATGCGCGGCATGGTGACGCCGTTGTTCAGGGTGACAAAATCGTTGTTCATGCGGAGATCTCCTTTTTCTCTTGCTTTTTCATCCGTGTTGTGGGGCGGCAGACGATGAGCGCCGCCAGGATCAGAACAGCAGTGACGAACAGGCTGAGCGGGTAGACCAGCATCAGGGTCTGGAAATCTGCATGGCGGGGGAACACCGCCTGCACCCAGAAGATACGGATGCCGCAGACGCCCAGCGTCGTCAGGACGGCCGGGGCCAGCGAAATGCCGAAGCCCCGCAGATAACCCGACATCAGCTCATACAGCAGGCTGAACAGGTAGCCGGAGAAGATGATGGACAGGCGGGTATAGCCCAGTGCAATGACCTCCGGGTCGCGGTTGAACAGCGCCAGCAAAGAGTGTCCGAAATAGAGCACAACGCCCATAACGGTCACAGTGACCAGTACATCTTCCAGCAGGCAGAGCGCGAAGGTCTTGCGGCAGCGGTCGAGCTGCCGGGCACCGTAGTTCTGCCCCACGAAGGTGGTACAGGCCTGACTGAACGAGTTAAAGGTATAATAGGCGATGACCTCAATGTTGAATGCTGCACTGGATGCCGCAATCACCACGGTGCCGAGGCTGTTGATGGCCGCCTGCACAATGATGTTGGCAAAGGCAAACACGGCGCTCTGGATGCCGGCCGGCAGGCCGATCTGGACGATCTTGCAGAAGCTGGCATGGTCAAACTGCAGGGCGTGGGCGCTCACGCGAATGGTCATATCCGTATGGGTCAGGCGGTAGAGCAGGAGCAGCGAACTGACCGCATTGGAGATCACCGTGGCGATGGCAACACCGTTGACCGTCATCTTCAGCACGATGACGAAGAACAAATTCAGCACAACATTCAGCACGCCGGAAAAGGTCAGGGCGATCAGCGGCGTCCTATAATGTGATCTACGGGAACCCGCTTCTGCTGGTCCAAAGCGGGCTGGGGAATCTGCTGGTCACGCGCGACCTGCTGGCCCCGGAACTGGATCCCGGTGTCCGCTTTCTCCCGCTGGACCCGCCGCTGGAGACCCACTATATGCTGGTCTGGAAAAAGAATGCGACCCTGACGAAACCGGCCGAACGGTTCCTCTCCATGCTGACGGGGTGATCACAAAAAATGCTGCCGGGGATCGACCGTAACCGTCCATTCCCGGCAGCAGAAGCTGCGAAACGAATTATTTCCGGCGAGTCACCTGGTTGAGCAGCATCACGGCCAGAACAATGACGCCAATGACGAGAATGATGCCGACCATCCCGATGAGCATCATGGGCAGCGTGGTCATCCACGAAGAAAGATGAAGCATAAGAGCACCTCCATTAAGCCATCAGGGTCAGGATCAGGCCGCCTGCAATGACGGACGCGATCTGCCCCGAAACATTGACGCTGATGGAATACATCAGCAGGAAATTCTGGTTGTCTTCTTCCAACCCCATCTTGTTGACGACACGTCCGCTCATGGGGAAGGCGGAGATACCGGCCGCGCCGATCATGGGGTTCAGCTTTTTGCCTTCGGGCAGGAACAGGTTCAGCAGCTTTGCAAACAGCACGCCGCCTGCTGTGTCAAAGACGAAGGCCACCAGACCCAACGCAAGGATGAGCAGGGTGTCGGGACGGACGAACTTGTCGGCGGTCATCTGCCCGGCTACCGTCAGCCCCAGCACAATGGTGATAAGGTTCGCCAGCACATTCTGTGCCGTTTCGCTCAGGGCGTTCAGTACACCGCACTCCCGCAGCAGGTTGCCAAACATCAGGAAACCGACCAGAGCCACACTGGCCGGAGCCACCATGCCGGCGATGATGGTGACGGCAATGGGGAACAGGATCTTGGTCAGTTGGCTGACATTGCCCTTCTCATAGGGCATCCGGATGCGGCGTTCTTTCTGCGTGGTCAACAGTTTGATGACTGGCGGCTGCACGATGGGAACCAGTGCCATGTAGCTGTACGCGGCCACCATGATGGCACCGAGGTACTGGGAGTTGAGGGTGTTTGCCACAAAAATGGCGGTGGGGCCGTCTGCCGCACCGATGACGGCAATGGAAGCGGCATCTTTCAGGTCAAAGAAGAAGCCGGCCAGAAACAGCGTGAAGAAGATGCCGAACTGCGCCGCCGCACCAAAGAGCATGAGCCACGGCTTTTCCAGCAGCGGGCCAAAATCGATCATGGCACCAATGCCGATGAAAAGCAGCAGTGGAAACAACTCGTTGGACATGCCCGCTTCAAACAGAGCCGAAATCGGCCCCACCGTATCGCCCTGCGTGATGGCACCAGACAGGGGCAGGTTGACCAGAATGGCACCAAAACCCATGGGCAGCAGCAGGCTCGGCTCCATCTTTTTGACGATGGCAAGGTAGATGAGCAGGGCACCGATGCCCCACATCACCACCATCTGCCAAGTCAGGTTCCCGAAATTGGAAAACAGACTTGCGAATGTGTTCAGAAAGTTCATTTTTCTTACCTCCTTGTGTTCCGGTACGGCGGCAAGAAAAAAGAGACTTCTGCCACAGTACCTTGTCTGTGACAAAAGTCTCAAGCGAACACATGACATCGGGCATTTCTGCCGTGATGACGCTGCCATGCAGCAGCTTCCCGGATGGAAAATCGGAAAACTGCCCTTTACTCCCTTTTATCGAATGTAGTAAAGCAGAAAACAGGGGAGTTGTCAAGGAGAATGCAGAGATCTTTTCTGTATCTTATCTTGCTCAAAACTCCGGTTGCCCTTTTTCAGCAGTTCATTGACTTCTTCGTTGTGCTTGATGTCTTTATACGTCATGGTTTGCCGTTGCGTTCTCGGAGCCGTTGGAGGATGCAGAAAAGCGGCTGATTGCTGCTGTTTCGTAACGCTCGTATTGTGATTTTTGACAAGTATCCACCGTTTATTTTTTGTGAAGAACCGCCTTTGAATTTTGATTTTCATTTCTTTATAATAAAAATAGAACGGTGTCATGCTGGAATGTGTGGCAGAAGCACCTTTTGAAGATAGGAGAATCGAACATGAAACGAGTAAAAGCCGCCTGCATTTGCCAGACTCTGCACTTTATGCTGAAGGATGGCGAAGAACATCTTTATGCAGTCAAGCAGGTCAAGGATGAAGTCGAGAAATACAAGAGAGATTTGGAGCGCAATCACACGCAGTACAAAATTGTGGAGCAGACCGAACAGCCGGATGGCTCCATCATCGTGAAGGTCATCAAGCAGTATAATTCTGCTCCTGTGGGTGACTATCTGAACTAATTACTCCTCTCATAAAAATGACCACTTCCGTTCAAAAAACGGAGGTGGTCATTTTACGTCAATGGGATTTTACCATTGCTCAAAATGTACCCGGTCATCCTCATAGCGGCTCTCGCGAGGGGCAGTAATATCCGCTTCCGGATAGCCAAGGGCGATGATGGAGTGCGGCACGATGGTCTCCGGCAGGCCGAACAACTTTTGCTGGGCTTCTACCCGGTCCATCTGGGGCCAGGTGCCCAGCCAGACTGCACCAAGCCCAAGCTCCTGCGCGGCAAGGCAGATATTCTGCGCCGCGATTGCACCGTCAATGACCCAATAATCCTTTGCCAAGCGGAATGCACGGTCGAGGTCGCCGCAGACGAGGATGCCAGCGGCGGCGTGTCGCAGCGGTTCGGCAGGGCGGCCATTAGCATCAGCCATCTGCGCCAGCTTTTCCGGGTCGGTCACGACCACAAACGACCAGTCCTTTGCATTGACGCAGCTCGGCCCGCTCATGGCGGCTTCCAATAGCTGATGCAGTGTTTCGCTTTCAATGGGCTTATCGGTAAATTTCCGGCAGCTGCGCCGGGTGAGAATGGCCTCCAGAGTATTCATAGGGATGTACCTCCTGCGTTGATTTGCCCCCAGTATAGCACAGCGGTTTGAAAATTTCATGTGCGGTTTGGCTTGCAATTTTGCGGCGTTCCGGTTATAATACGTTCCGAACCAAATACAAAAAGCCGGCTGACAAAGCGTGAAATCCTGAGGAATTGCTACTCCTCAACGATTTCGCGCTTTTTTGTTTGCCCGAAAAAGGAGAACGTATGAACTCGAAAAACAAACTGGCGGAAATGCCCATCCGCCCCCTGCTCTACACCATGGCGGTGCCGCTGATGCTGTCGCTGCTCATCCAGTCGCTGTACAATATTGTGGACAGTATCTTTGTGGCACGCCTGTCGGAAACAGCCCTGACCGCCGCTTCCCTTGTGTATGCCATCCAGTTTTTGATGATCGCCATTGGTGTGGGAACTGCCGTTGGCCTGAACGCCCTGCTCTCGCGCAAGCTGGGGCAGAAAAAGCCGGAGGAAGCCTGCCGTGCCGCCACCACCGGCCTGTTCCTGATGCTGGGAACCTCGCTGGTGTTTACACTGGTGGGGCTGCTGTTTTCCAATCAAATCGCCGCCGCATTGACGAACGACTCGGAATTGCAGGAACTTTGCCGGGAATATCTCTCGGTGAACCTCGTGCTCTGCTGGGGCATCTTCTTGCAGACCTACGGCCAGCGGCTTTTGCAGGCTGTGGGTGACACGGTGCTGTCTATGATTTCGCTTATCATCGGCGCAGTTATCAATATTATCCTCGACCCCATCATGATTTTCGGCCTGCTGGGCTGTCCGGCCATGGGCATCCGGGGCGCTGCTATCGCCACCGTCATCGGTCAGCTCATCGGCGCGGCCGCTGCGTTGTGGTTCAACCGGGTCAAGAACCCGGTCATTCATGTCCGGCTGAATGGCTATCGCTTTTTGTGGCAGGATGTGGCCGATATTTACCGGGTCGGTCTGCCCACCATCGTGATGCAGGCCATCGGCAGTGTGATGACCTTTGCGGTCAACAGCATTCTGCTGGGGGTGTCCTCCACGGCGGTGGCGTTCTTCGGCATCTACTACAAACTGCAAAACTTCCTGATGATGCCGGTCAACGGTCTGGGACAAGCGGCAATTCCGGTGGTGGGCTTCAACTACGGCAGTGGTCAGTCTGATCGGGTGAAACAGGCGTGGAAAGTGCTTCTGCCCACCGGCGTAGTCTTTGCGCTCTGCGGCACGGCGGTGTTCCTGCTGTTCCCAGCGCAGCTTCTGGGGCTGTTCTCGGCCAGTAACGAAATGCTGGCCTTTGGTGTGCCTGCCCTGCGCATCATCTCGGTGACCTTCCTGTTTGCAGTCACAACTATTCTGTGCGGCTATTTTGCATCCGGCCTTGGCAACGGCATTGTCAACATGATCGGCGGCGCGCTCCGTCAGCTGGTGGTTCTGGTGCCGTGTCTATGGCTGCTCATCCGCACGGCGGGCATCGACAAAGCATGGTTTGCGTTCTGGGTGTCTGAGGTGGTGGCTTGCGCATACAGCTTGTGGGCAGTGCGAAAAGAGCTGCGAAACAAAGTGAAATAACAAAAAGAATCGGGCGGAACGCTGGGAACACCAACATTCCGTCCGATTCTTTTCATTGTCGATTAGTTTGCAGCGGGAACCGCCACATTCACCGGCAGGACGTAAACGCCGTCTGCGGTGTAGTAGGTGATCTGGGTGATGGTTTTGCCGATCATCGAAGCATAGTAGGCATCGTCTGCGTCAAAGCCCAGTTCGGTGCCGAGCCAGATGTTCGTCACGTGATGCAGGCCGTACTCCGCACCGTCCGCAGTCGTCATCACAACGCCGTAGACCTTATCAAATGAAATTTTTGAGATAGCCATAACTAACATTATACGCTAAAAGAAAAGCCGGTGTGGACTTAAGTCAGCTGGTTAGAAATGGCTAACGAACGGCTTTAAGATATCATGATTGGGTAAAATTGTCAAGATGATTTATCGCAAAAGCAGAAAGCTTTCCAATGGAATGGGCGGGAAGCCGAAAGGAAACGGCCTGTCAAATCTACCGGGACCTGGTTTTGGAGAACATCGAGGAGGATGCCCTCATCCCAAATCCCCGGATAGACCGGGAACAGCTGGACGAGATCGTGGACATCCCGTTCGCCGTACCAGCAGGCCAGACAGCCAACCGTTCCGTCGCCGCCGCTGCTGCCCTTGCTGCAGACCACCAGCAGCCTGCCGGGCTGAGAAAACTGCTTTTGCACAAGAATCTCCCTTTGTCATTTTGCGCATAGTGCACGACGCAAACTTTGTGGAAAACGCCTTTGAAGCAATAGGACGCTTTATGGTACAATAAAGATGGATGAAAATGCGCAGGAAAGTCCGTTTTGTGCGGGCTGTTCCACTTGGATGAAAGAGGAGCAATATGGCAAAGTATCAGGCAGGAATGCTCGTGGTCTATGGAAATCTTGGAGTGCGTGAAATCGAAACGGTTGGTCCGCAGAGCTTTTGCGGCGAACCGGCAAAGGACTACTACACCCTTCGCCCTTATTTTTCGGATTCCCACGATCGCAGCTATATCCCCACCGAGAAAGAGGACGTTCTCCGGCCGGTCAGCCCGGCAGAACAAATCACGGTTGATTTGGAGAAGATAAAAACAGAAGAACTTCCGGCTCCCGTCTCCAACAACCAGACGGTCTTGGCGGAACATTATCAGGCCGTGATCCACACGAATGACTTCTACGAATATCTGAAACTTTACAAAGAACTGTCCCGGAAGCAGATCGCCCAGCGGGGCAGAGGACGCAAGGTCAATGCCATGGACAGCCATTTTTACCAGATGACAGAGCACGTTCTGCAGGAAGAACTTGCTGCTGCGCTGCACGAAACACAGGAGGACGCAGGCAAACGGCTGGCTGAGGCAGTGAAGTAAAAAGGACCGCTTCCATGCAAAAAACGGAGGCGGTCCTTTTGTTTTGGGCAGCGTAAACGAGCGACAACTGCCAGCCAAGCTGGCGGCTTTGACTTTCATGGGACCCGGAGGGCACGTCTTGCATCGACCTGTGAAATCCGATATACTAAAATAAATACACCCACTGTACGGCGCGCATCTGCTCCTGCCCGAAGGAAGCCGTTGAATACGGCAAAAGAGCGCGGGAGAGCCGTGTTGTCAAAAGGATGCAGTGCGGCTCGCCATAAAAGCAGCCGGAATGCGGTGGGGTGTAAAGGAGCGACAGGATCCGTTCCGGAGATTCAAGAATGGAAATGAATGGTTGGAAGTCAATCGGGATTTGTGGACGAAATCTGCATTGGGACATTGGCGGAGCGTTTTACGCGGAATGGAGGAAACAAAAATATGGAAACAGTCTATATCGCAGGCGGATGCCTGTGGGGCGTACAGCATTTTTTTGACACGGTGCCCGGTGTGCAGATGACCGAGGCCGGCAGAGCCAACGGAACGACCAACTCGCTGGACGGCCCATACGACGGCTATGCAGAATGCGTAAAAGTGGTCTTTGACGAGAAGCGCACGAGTGTTCCGGAACTGATGGCGCATCTGTTTGAGATCATCGACCCCTACAGTCTGAACAAACAGGGCGTTGACGTCGGCAAGAAATACCGGACGGGGCTGTACAGCACAGACCCAAGACATCTGGAAGAAGCAAGAGCCTTTATTGACCACCGGGAAGACCGGGACAAGATCGTTGTGGAGGTGCTGCCGCTGACAAATTATGTCCGAAGCGCCGAGGAACATCAGCACCATCTGGAACGGCACCCCGAAGACTGCAGCTACTGCCACATCCCGGACGAGGTCCTGAACAAATACAGGCGGTAAAGCCCCGGAAAACGGCAGCAGCCCTTAGCGTGTGACGGCAGAATAGAAAAAGAGGACCCCTCTGCAAGCCTTGAAAAAGGCCGACAGAAGGGTCCCTTTTACGTATTGCGTCTGTACCCGTTTTCATCCCGGTATTCGGGGTGGTCCTTGAGGTAAGGGTCCCGGTCGCCGCAGATGGTGAAGTCGCATTTGTACCCGTTTGCGCAGGTGATCGTGCGGATCAGTCTGGCGTGGATCAGCTCCATGGACGCATAATCCACGTTGCATAGGGCGGCCATGATGTCGGTCAGCCCGTGCTGGATCGCAAATTCCGCCACAGGGCACGCGGTGAACTCGTAATAGATGGGCTTATCCTTCTCATAAGGAGCCACTGCCATTTCGTAGTCGTGCCATTCGTCGCAGCGTGCTTTGGCAGAGGTGAAAGCCCGGTGCAGCAGCCGCCTGAAAAACGGCTTGTTGCAGTCCACAAATTTCAGTCGGCGGAACGAGGGCAGGATCAGCGCTTCTTCCATCTCCTCAATCTCCCGGAACGAGGTCACGGCTTTGCACACCACATAATAGCTCAGGATGGCGATGCAGTCGTAGGTGCCGCCCGCACCGTTGTGGAAATTTTTTGCGCCGCCAAGGTCGGTGCGCCAGTCCGAGAGAAAGGCTGCATACTGCCGCTGCACCTGCTCCCAGACGGCTTCCCGCCGGGCTTCCGGGTAGTGCAGAGCGATTTTGGCCAAAATCTCCTTTTTGCAGGGCTTGGAGTAGAGCACATGGCAGTTCCGGTCAAATTGCAGTTCGCTGTCTTTCATACAGGTTCCTCTTTTCGCTTCAGGCAGGGTGGATGTTCTGCGTCCTGAGAAAAGAATACCACATGCGGTTTGCGGTGTCAAACGAGGAGGGCTGGCCCTTGACGGCAGGTGCGGAATGCGCTATACTTCCCTTGAAGTTATACATAACTAACCATGAAGGGAAAGCGTTATGACAGATGCATTTTACGGGATCCTGATCCCATTTCTGGGCACCTCACTGGGGGCGGCCAGCGTGTTTTTTCTCAAGCAGTCGCTGGGGGACCACATCCAGCGTGCACTCACCGGGTTTGCGGCGGGCGTGATGGTGGCGGCGTCCGTCTGGAGCCTGCTCATCATCCATTTTGTGCAGCTGGAAGCGCTGAACTGGTGCAAAACGGCCATCCCCATCGGCTGCGCACTGGGCACCGTCACCTGCTGGGTGCTGTGCCTGATTTTGCGCTTTGTCGTGAAGGGCGAGTGGGTGGACATGCCGCTCTTTGCAGTGAGTGCCAGCGGCATCCTCAGCGGTGCCGTGGCGGGCGTTGTCACCGTGTTCATCGCGGCCCATTCCCCGGCCCGGCAGGCGGCGCGGGTGTCCCCGGCGGCAGTGGTCTCCGGCAATGCCGACACAGCGGCCCACTACGCCGCCCACGCGGCAAAGCCCGGCCTGCTGAAAGTGGAGACCTCTCTCGGCATCCACCACGCCATGGGTGCCAGGAAAAACCTGTTCCTGATGACCGGTTCCTTTGCGCTGATGATCGTGCTGTTTCTGGCGTTTTCGGCCTGTCTGGATATCGCGCACAAGCTTCTGCCCTCGGTGAACAGCCATCTCACGCCGGATTTTTCCATCTACAGCGTGGATGACACCAATTCCCTCGACCCCGGCATGGCCGACGAAATTGCAGCCCTGCCCGGCGTGAAGTGCACCTACGGCACCATGTCCCGCACGGCACAGCCTGCCCGGATCAACGGCGCGGAAACCACCATCGACCTCTATTCCTACGGGGACGCCATGCTGGACGACGCCAAAAGGTCCGTTGCCAGCGGCGACCTTTCCAAGGTCTACGGCGACTCCGGCTATGCGCTGGCCATTTTCAGCGACGCCACCCGCCTGAACGTGGGCGACACCGTCACGGTCAACGGCCAGACGCTGGAGATCGCCTGCGTGCTGTCCGAGGGCATCGGCAGCATCAGCGGTGCACCCGTCATCGTCTGCTCGGGCGAGACGTTCACCCGCCTGACCGGCGAGACCCATTACATGCTCCTGAATGTCCTTGCGGAGAAAGACATCTCCGACGCCGCCGTGCAGAAGCTTTATGCGCTGGCAGGCGACGCCGCCGTGTCGGACAACCGGGAGCTGCAAAGCGAGGTCGACGGCTCTTACTGGGTGTTCCGTCTTGCGGCCTACGGTTTTCTGGCCATCATCTCCCTTATCACGGTGCTGAACATCGTGAACAGCATCTCCATGGGCGTTTCGGCCCGCACCAGGCAGTACGGTGCCATGCGCGCCGTGGGCATGGAGGGTCGGCAGATCACCAGAATGATCGCCGCCGAAGCCGTCACCTATGCCGCCTGCGGCACCGTGACCGGCCTTGTGCTGGGCCTTGCGCTCCATCACCTCATCTATGCAAAGATCGTCATCACCCACTTCGGCGGTGTGTGGAAGGTGCCGGTGGAGTCCATTGCGCTGGTCGTCCTGCTGGTGGCGGCCTCCTGTGTGCTGGCGGTGCACGGCCCGGCCCGGCGCATCCGCAATATGCCCATCACGGCCACCATCAACGAACTGTAACATCAGGCCCCGGGGAACGGCAGAACGCCCCCGGGGCTTTTGCTGTTGCCGCGGCCCTTGACGGATATGGAAAGTGTGCTATAATGGATGCACCTACAACGATGTAGGTGCATCTTTTGCAAAGACACCGGAGGTGCCTATGGATATCACACAACAAAAGATCACAAAGATCGCGCGGGAAGCGGAAAAGCTGGTGCTGCTCACGGTGCGGGAGGAAGGCGTCGGCACGGCTGAGATCGACCTCATCCATGCGCTGCGCCACCACCCCGGCTGTACGCAGGCCCAGCTGGCCGAGCTGCTGCACGCGGACAAGGCCGCCATTGCGCGGCGCACGAAAAACCTGGAGGCAAAGGGCTACCTGACCCGGCAGGATGCCCCCAACGACCGGCGCAGCCAGCTGCTGTACCCCACCGAAAAGGCAGAAAACCTGAAGTCCTCCAAGGCGGAGGTGGAAGCCGCCTTCTATGAATACCTGACCGGTGTGCTCACCGCAGAAGAAGCCGCTGCCTTCGCGGCCACACTGCAAAAGCTCTACACCGCGTCCAAGACCGAGAGCCGGGCGGGCTTCCCGCACTTCCGAAAAGCCGCAGGAGGTGAAACGACCCATGAAGCCCATAAAGAATGATAAGACCTTCCGCCCGGACCGGGTGCTCTCCTATTTCCGGGTGGAGTGGCTTCCGCTGGCTTTCGTGACCCTTTCGGGCCTTGTGTATAACATCGGCCTGCTGGCAACGCCCTGGTTCGAGGGGCGGTTGGCCCAGTGCCTGGCGGATATCCTAGGCGGCAGCAAAACAGCTGCCCAGATGGCGCTGCTGGTGCTGGCCTACATCCTCGTCACCCTGCTGGTGCAGGCGGCGCGGTTCATCAAGCGCTTTTACGTGCGCCGCTTCGCCAACAACATCAACCGCCGGATGAAGGGCATCCTGTATGCCAATCTGGTGCGGCAGAGCAAGGCCGCGCTGGAACAGCAGGGGGCCGGTGAGCTGATGACCAAGGCCATCTCGGACGTGGACGACTGCGTGGAAGGAATGCGCAAGTTCACCACCGAGATCTTTGATACCGGTGTGGCGCTGGTGGGCTATGTGGTGATGCTGCTGGTGTACGACTGGCGGCTGGCCCTGCTGAGCCTGCTGTTCACGCCCTTCTCTTATGTATGTGCAGCGTGGATGAAAAAGCCGGTGCAGCGGGCCGGTGCGGCCTACAAAAAGGCCGCCGGTGCCCTGAGCGCCGCCACGCTGGACCGCGCCCAGAACGCCGTCACCTACCGCATTTACGGCTGCGAGGACGCCCGGGTGGAAAAATACGAGGATGCTCTGAACACCTACGAAAAGACCGCTGTGCGCAATAATGTGTGGCAATCCGCCCTGCCGCCGCTGTATCTGGCGGCGTCCAATGCGGGCGTGCTGTTCATTTTGTGGTTCGGTGCAAAGAACGTGCTGGGCACCGGCTGGAGCGCATGGGACATTGCAGCCTTCACCACCTTCCTGTCCTGTTTCACGAAGCTGGTGGTCAAGTCCTCCAAGGTGGCGAAGCTGTTCAACGCCGTGCAGAAGGCGGAAGTCTCGTGGAAGCGCATCAAGCCGCTGATGAAGCAGCCCGAACAGCTGGAAGCGCTGCACGTCCCGGCGGCACAGGATGTCACGCTGGAGAACCTCTCCTTTGCCTATGGCGGGGAGCCCATCTTCTCCGGCCTGAGCCTGACCGTCCGCCCCGGCGATATCATTGGCATCACCGGCCCGGTGGCCTGCGGCAAATCCACCTTTGGCCGGGTGTTCCTGTGCGAAGCACCTTATGAAGGCTCGGCGAAGTTTGGCGGCAGAGAGTTCTCGGCCCTGACGGCGCGGCAGATCGCTGCCACCGTCGGTTATCTGGGCCATGACCCGGAACTAAGCGCCGACACGGTGCAGAATAATGTGCTCTGCGGCAGTACGCAGGATGCCATGCCGTGGCTGGCCGCCGCCGCACTGGACGGCGAAGTGCGGGCCATGGAAAACGGCGCGGACACCGTCATCGGCCCCAGCGGCACACGGCTTTCGGGCGGCCAGGCCCAGCGCCTGGCGCTGGCCCGCACGCTGGCCCACCCGCGCCCGGTGCTGGTGCTGGACGACCCGTTCTCGGCGCTGGACTGCAGCACCGAGGACACCGTCTTTGCGGACCTGCAGGCCTACGCGAAGGATAAGGTGGTGTTTCTCATCTCGCACCGGCTGTATCACTTCCCGCAGATGCAGCAGATCATCTTTATGGACGGCGGCAGGACCACCGTGGGTACGCATGATGAGCTGATGGCAACGGTGCCGATGTACCGCCAGCTGTACGAGAGCCAGACTGTAAAGAAGGGAGGCGACCTGGATGAAGAACCGTGTGAAGCGTAAAAACGGCGTGTTTGAGGCTCTCCGCATGGCGGCCGCAGCCCACCGCCTGCTCACGGCGGGCACCATCCTGTGCGTGGCGGCGTCGGTGCTGGCATCGCTGGTGCCGCCGCTGCTGCTGGCGGGCATCATCGACCGGCTGACGGCGGGCATCCCGCTCACCTTCCTCGCGGCGCTACTCTACTTTGGCAGTCTGGCGCTGGAAGGGGCGCTCTCGTCGGCGCAGGAAAGCCTTCTGGTGCTCTTTGGCCAGAAGATGACCCACGCCCTGCGCAGTGAAATGTCCCAGAAGCTGACGCTGCTGCCTGCCAGCACGCTGGTGGACCAGAACCCCGGCGAGGTGGCGGCCCGCTTCTCCGGTGATGTAGACACAGTAGAAGCTCTGTTCACCTCCGGCATCATCAGCATGGCGGCGGATGCCTGCCGCATCGTGTCCATTCTGGTGGTCATTGCGGTAAAAAACACCGGTCTTGCCCTGATCCTGTTGCTGGTGCTGCCGCTGTTCGCGGTGTTCACCCGCGTGGTGCAGAAGCGGATGCTGGCCGCTCAGCTGGACAACCGCCGCGCGGTAGCGGCCGTATCCGGCCAGGTGCCGGAGACGCTGCACAACATCCGCACCATCCGGACTCTGGGGCTGGAAAGCTATATGGAGCGCCGCTACGACCGCTGCATCGGCGACAGCTACGCCGCCATGGAGCGCACGAACTTCTACGACGCCATCTATTCGCCGGTGGTTCTGGTGCTGAACGCGGCGGTGGTGGGCATCGTGATGCTGCTATCCGCTTCCGGCAATGCCACAGTGCTCACCTTCTTCGGCATGTCGGTGGGCACCTCGGTGGCCGTTATCAACTACATCTCCCGCATCTTTGCCCCCATTGAGAGCCTTGGCATGGAGATCCAGACCATCCAGTCTGCCATGGCAGGCGTCAAGCGCATCGACGCTTTCCTCAGCCAGCCCGAGCGCGCTATCCCACCGGAGCGGAAGGACGCTGCCCGGGGTGATGTGGAGCTTTCTCATGTGACCTTCGGCTATGGGGAAAAGCATGTTCTGAACGACTTCTCCATGACCGTGAAGCAGGGCGAGCAGGTCACGCTGGTGGGCCGCACCGGTGCCGGTAAGAGCACCGTGTTCAAGCTGCTGCTGGGCCTGTACCGGCCCGAAGCGGGCAGGGTGACCATCGGCGGGGTGGATGTGGCGAACATCACCGACCGCGAGCGCCGCACCTGCATCGGCTGCGTGGAGCAGCATTTCTCCCGGGTGCCGGGCACGGTGCTGGAGCAGATCACTTTGAACGACCCGGCCATCACCCGGGAAATGGCGCAGGAGGCCGCCAGGCTGGCCGGTATCGACGCGGCCATCCGGACCCTGCCGGAGGGCTACGACACGGTGTGCACCGACGGCATGTTCTCGCAGGGCGAGTGGCAGCTGCTGTCCATCGCCCGCGCCGCCGCTGCCGACCCGGCGGTGCTGCTGTTGGATGAGATCACGGCGAACCTCGACGCCGAGACCGAAGCCCGGGTGCTGGAAGCGCTGCGCCGTGCTTCGGCGGGCCGCACGGTGCTGTCGGTCTCCCACCGCATTTACGAGAACCTCGGCGGCCGCACCGTGGAGATCAAGACCCAGGTGCAGTAACCACAAGAAAAACGGAACGCCCTCTGCGCGCACAAAATGCCTGCAGGGGGCGTTTTTGCATCTTTCCCTCGGGTGAAAAGTATGGTATACTCCAAAAGTAGTTTGTCATGACAAACCGCAGGGTATCCTGCGAAATATGGTATTTTTCCGATACTTCTTTGATGGTCATGCGGCACAGCCTCCTTTGCACGAGACGAGTATAGAACCTGGAGTTTGCTCCAAGTCAAGAGCTTTTTGCAAAATTTTTTCCGAAATACAAAAAAGGCCCTGCCGTTCCCTTCGGAACAGCAGAGCCGGATACTTGCGGATGCAGAAACTTCAGCGCACCGCGCTGGTGCGGTGCTCCATGAGATAGGTGGCTTCGAGGTCGGCGATGTGCAGCTTGACGGCCAGCGGATACTTGTCGTAGGCTTCCGAGATGGCAAAGCAGCCGCCCCGGGCTGCGTCGTCAAAGCCGCCCATATGCCAGCGGATGGCAACGGCTTCCTCGATGCGCAGCTTCATGAACCGCTCGATGAGGAAGACACTTTTCTCGCCGTGGCCGTAGGGGAACAGGTCCTCCACGCTGTAGCTGGGCACCTTTTCCCACTGGCCGGTCACGTCGTTTTTCACGTTGCGAGTACCAGCCTTATAATAGTTGGCCTTGCACAGATCGTGCAGCAGCGCGCAGATGGCGAAGGTCTCCTCACTGTCGCCCTCGGTGAAAAAGGTGTCGTGCAAAGCGTGGTAGACGTTCAGGCTGTGCATACACAGCCCGCCCTCACAGGCCCCGTGGAACCGGGTGGACGCAGGCGCGGTGAAAAAATCGGTCTTATGGTCCAGCCAGTCCAGCAGCTTTTTGCTGCCGGGGCGGGAGACATGCTGCTGCCAGATCTGCAAAAATTCTTCGCGGTCGCCCATGCTCACAGCTCCAGATCGTCCAGAAGGCCCTTGAGGATGGCCATCTCGTCGTGGCTCAGGGAGATGCCCTTGCCCATGCGGGTGCCGTCCGGGGACCAGTCGCGGATGTCGTACTTGGGCTCGCCGTCGTTCCAGCTGATGAGGTTGAGCTGACGCTCCCAGCCGCGGGGACGCTCGGAGAGCACTGCGATGCGCTGGACGACTTCATATTTGATCTCTGCCATGATGCAAAACCTGCCTTTATCTTTGTTTGCTACCATAATAAGGGAAGTGGACGAAGATTTCAACAGGTTCGGCAAAAATAATTTGAAAATTTTTTATTTAGCCGTAGGGCGATTCTTCCCGCCAGTCCACGAGGTCCAGCACACTGGCGGTGTCGTCGTCCGGGGCGGGGTGGGCCGAGTGGGTGTGCTGTTCGGTGCTGAACAGGCCGGGCGCATAGTGGGCCATCACGCTGGCCTGCACATCCCCGGCCAGAAAATCCCGGGCGTTTTTCTGGTAGCAGGCGGCAGGGGTGCCGTCGGTCATGGGCACGCTTTGCGGGGCGCTGTTCGTGCCCGGGTGGGGCGTCTGGCCGGGGGTCTCGATGTGGGGCGGCACCTGTGTGCCGGGGGCAGTGGGGTCACCGGGCAGCAGGATATCCGGGCTGTCGGGCTTGTTTGCGCTGTCCGGGGCTTTGCCCAGCGGCGGGCTGCACCGGCTGCAGCTGTTCTCCGGGGCCGCAGAAGGCCCGGGCAGGTCCTCCATCTGATGGCGGATGAATGGCGTAAGGGAACTCATAAAATCACCTCCGGGGATAGGATGCCCGGAGGTGAGGGGATTTACACGATCAATTCCACCGTCGAGCCGCCGGTGCGCCCTTTGCGCACCACCACCTGCCGGTCGATGCGGTCTTTCAGCGCCCCCACATGGGAGATGATGCCCACCAGGCGGTCGCCCTCGGTGAGGCCTGCCAGCACCCGCATGGCCTGTTCCAGCGATTCGTCGTCCAGGCTGCCGAAGCCTTCGTCCAAAAAGAGGGTGTCCAGCCGGATGCCGCCTGCCGCGCTCTGCACCTCGTCCGAAAGGCCCAGCGCCAGCGCCAGCGACGCCTTGAAGCTCTCGCCGCCGGAAAGGGTCTTCACGCTGCGGCGGGTGCCGTTGTAGTGGTCGATGACGCCGAGGTCAAGGCCGGACTGGCTGCGCTGGTTCTCGGCCCCGATGCGCTCCAGCTCGTACTGCCCGGCGGTCATCTGCATCAGGCGGGTGTTGGCGTGGCGCAGGATGCGGTCGAGATAGTTCATCTGGATGTAGGCTTCCAGTTTGATTTTTTGTTTGCTGGTCAGGGTGCCGCCTGCCGTGGCGGCAAGGGCGCTCACCCACTGCCAGCGCTGTTCCAGTGCCGCGCGGGCGGCAGCAGCGGCGCGGTAGTTTTCGGCGGCGGTGCGGTTCGGCAAAAGCTGTGCGGCCAATTGCTGGGCCTGCTCCCGCAGGGCGGTGCGGGCCGCAGAAAGCTCGGCCTGCCGGGCCTGCAGAACTTCAAGCGGCTGTTCCGGCACGGCTTTGGCGGCAGCGGTCTGCTGGGCAAGCAGAGCGTCCACGGCGGCTTTGGCGGCAGCGTGGGTCTGCTGGGCCCGCCGGAGGGCGGCTTCCGCCTGTTCCATGCCGGTGCGGAAGGTACGGCGCTTCGCTTCCAGCGCGTCCAAAGCGGCCTGTGCGTCGGCACGCTGGGGGCAGGGCAGGGCAGCCCGCTGGTCGGTGATCTGCCGTTCCAGCGCGTCGGCCCGGGCAGACTGGGCTGCAGCGGTGCGGTCGGCGTCGGACGCGGCCTGTTCCAGCGCCGGGCGCTGGCGGGTCCTGGCCTGCCGGTCGGCATCCAGCGCGGTGCGGCGGGCGCAGTCGGCTTCGGCCTGCCGGAGGGCAGCGGCGCATCCGGCCTGTGCCGTGTGCAGGGCGTCCGCCTCCTCGGCCAGCACGGTGGTCATCAGGGCAAAGGTCAGCTGCACCGGGCCGTCCGGCGCGGTGAACCGCTGGGGCAGCAGGCTTTCGGCGTCCCGGCGCAGGGAGCGGCGGGCTTCGTCGGCGGCAGCGTTGGCGCTCTGGGCGGCGGTGCTGGCGGTCTGGGCCAGAGCATCAGCCGTGTCGGCTTCCTGCTTGGCGGCGTCCACCTGCGCCTGGGTGGGGGCCGTGCGGGGCAGCTGGGCTTTGGCCGGGTGATGGGTGCTGCCGCACACCGGGCAGGGGGCACCCTCGGTCAGCTCCCGGGCCAGCACGCCCGCCTGTGCGTCCAGAAAAGCCTTGTCCAGTGCATCCCGGCGGGCATGGGCCTGCGCTTTCGCTTCGGCAGCGGTGCGGTAGGCTTCCTGTGCGCGGCGGGCTTTCTGGGCCAGTTTCTGGCAGGCGGCAAGACGGCTCTGTAGCGTGGCAAGCGCTTCGCCGCGCTGGGCCAGCTCTTTTTCCTGTGTCTCCAGCGCCAGCTTTTGGGTGGGCGCGGCTTCCAGTGCGGCAAGGGCCTGCTCGTCGGCTGTGAGCTGCGCCGCCAGAGTTTCCAGCTGGGCACGCTTCTTCGCGGCCTGTGCCCGGGCCAGCTGGGCGGCGTCAGCGGCCTGTTTCTGCTCACGGCACAAGGCGTCCAGCGCGTCGTAGGCGCTCAAAGCCGCCTTTGCCTGCGTGACCTGCCCGGCCAGCGCATCCAGCTGGGCGGCGTCGCCTGCGTGGCGGGCGCTCTCGGTGCGGGCGGCTTCCAGTGCGGGGACTGCTGCGGCAAGGGCCGCCTGCTTTTCCGTCAGCTGCGCGGCCAGCTGCGCGGCCTGCCGGGCGGCGCCCAATTGCTGCTGCAGGCCGTCCAGTTCGGTTTCCGTCTGTTTCAGGGCGTCAGCGGCCGTCTCCTGCGCGGCGGTCTGCCGGGCCAGCAGGGCGTCCAGCAGAGCCAGCGCCGTTTCCGGTTCGGTCTGGGCGCTGAGGGCGGCAAGGGCTGCGGCGTCCGGGTCGTCGGGGGCATACTGCACGCCGGAAAGCAGGCTGTCCAGCTTTGCGTTCTGCGCGGTGCGCTGCTGGTTCAGGCGGGAGGCTTCCTCCTGCAAGCGGTCCTGCAGCCGGGCGTAGCGCTGGGTGCGGAACAGCTTGCGGAAGATGCGGATGCGCTCCTCGGTGGAGACGTTGAGCAGCTTTGTGAACTGCCCCTGCGCGATCATGGCGATCTGCGAAAACTGGCTGTAGTCCAGCCCGATGATCTCCTGCACGGCGGCGGTCACGTCTTTTGCTTTGGTCACCGGCGGGCGGCCGTCGGCGTAGGTGAGGGTGGCGTCGGCCTTCTCGGCGGTAAAGCCCTCGCCGCGCACCTTGGGGCGGGTGTACTCCGGGTTGCGGCGCACGGTATAGCGGGCCCCGTTCACCTCAAATTCCAGCTCCACAAAGGTGGGGGTCTTGGGGTCGGCGTATTTGCAGCGCAGCATGGCCCCCTCGCGCACGCCGCCGCTGGAATGGTCATACAACGCGTATGTAATGGCGTCGAACAGGGTGGTCTTGCCCGCGCCGGTGTCGCCGGTGACGAGGTACAGTCCGCCCCTGCCCAGTTTTTCCAGTTCCAGCACCGTTTCGCCCGCATAGGGGCCAAAGGCCGAGAGAGTGAGCTTTAAGGGCCTCATGCGTCCTCGCCCTCCTTCCAGATGTCCTCAATGAGCTGCTGGCAGAAGGCCGCCTGCTCGTCGGTCAGCGGCTGGTTGTTCTGCAATTCGTAAAAGGCGGCAAAATGTTCCAGCGGGGTGATATTCTCGGTGCGCTCCGGGGCGGTCACTTCCCGGTCTTCCCGGGTGCGGAGGTTGTCATAGTCCAGCCGCATCAGGTTCGGGTAGACCACCCGCAGGCGGGCCAGTGCGTCCGGTACGTCCTGCTCGTCGGTGAGGGTGATGTGCAGGTAGTCCTCCACGGCGGTGCCCGCGTAGGTACGGCGGTCGGTCAGCTCCATGTAGCTGCCGCGCACTTCCCGCAGGTCGTGCTTCGGGGTGAGAGGTGCGGTGGTGATGGTCACTTCGCCCTTGGGTCCCAGCTCTACAAACGTAGCGCTCTTGTGCTGGGAAGCTTCCGAGAAGGAGTACTTCAGCGGGGTGCCGCAGTAGCGCACCGTGTCCCGGCCCACCCTCTGGGGGCTGTGCAGGTGGCCCAGCGCCACGTAGTCAAAGCCGTCGAACAGGCGGGCGTCCACACTGTCCACACCGCCCACCGACACTTCCTCGCTCTCGCAGCAGGCAGCCCCGGCCACGAACTGGTGGGCCACCAGCACGCTGCGGTGGGCGGGGTCCAACTCGCAGTGCCGCAGCACGCAGGCAAGGGCGTCGTTGTAGCTTTCCATGGGCTCGTCCGGCCAGACATGCCGTACCATGGCGGGCTTCAAAAAGGGCAGCAGATACACATCCACGGTGCCGTGGGCATCCTGCAGCGGGATGGGTTGCGGCGCGCCGGAAAATACCGGACTGACGTAGACGCGGCTGGGTTCCAGCAGGGCCGAACCAAAGGCGATGCGGTCCGCCGAGTCGTGGTTGCCGCTGATGGCGAATACCGGAAGCTTGCGCGCCGCCAGCTGGGTCAAAAACCAGTCCAGCAGGCGCACGGCCTCGGCGGGAGACACGGGCTTATCGTAGAGGTCGCCCGCCAGCAGCACGCCGTCCACGGGCGTTTGGTCCAGCAGGGACAGGATTTCTTCCAGAATATACCGCTGGTCGTCCAGCATGGAGAACTCGCACACCCGCTTGCCGAGGTGCAAATCGGATAAATGCAGAAAACGCAAACAGGAACACCGCCTTTCAAAAGGGTTTGCTTTATTATACAGCAAGTGTGGTTTTGAGGGCAAGAATAGAAAAAGCGTCTGCAGGACGGGAAGTCTCACAGACGCGATAAAGTGGCTCGCCCTCTCTGCCGTCACGACGAAGCTTCTGGTGCATCCGTAGGGAGCGGATTTATCCGCTCCGCAGGCAAGAAATATCTGCCGGGAAACAAGCGGAACGCATAAATGCGTTCCCTACACCAGAACAGATACGTTTCCGGGTTTGACTGAGAGGGCGAGGCCGTTTTTTAGAACATCTTCTCCCAGGTGCCCTGGCCCACGATGCCGTCGGCGGTCAGGCCGTTGCGCCGCTGGAATCGTTGCACGGCCGCTGCCGTGGAAGCACCAAACCTGCCGTCCGCGGTCAGCCGCTCACCCAGCGAGTTGAGCTTCTGCTGCACCAGCCGCACCGTGCCGCCCGCACTGCCGCTGCGCAGGGCGATGCCGGGGTAGGGCACGTTCAGGCCGTGCTTGGCGGTGTAGCGGGTGTAGAGCACATTCCAGGTGTTTGCGCCCACCTTGCCGTCCACGTTCATCTTGTTTTTCAGCTGGAACTCCTTCACGGCGTTCTCGCTGGCCACGCCGAACTTGCCGTCTGTTTTCAGCTCGTCGTACCAGGTGCAGGCGTCACGCACCCCATTGAGCCAGGTCTGCACAAGGGCTACGTCCGGCCCGGATGAGCCGCGCTGGATAAGGGAATAATAAGCAGGAATTGCCATAGGGATCACACGCTCCTTTCGCCACATGCTATGCGGCAAAAGTGCCGGGCGTTACCCCACAAGCACCACATCCTCCCGGCGGGCGGTGCGCTGCTGCACCCATTCCACCAGCCGGAGCCGGAGGATGTACTCCCCGCACACAAGGTCGTTTTCGGCAGGCTGGGCATAGCTGCCGCAGGCAGAGCGGCACAGGCCCGGATAGAGCACGCACCACCAGTTGCGGCCTTTTCCGGCACCGAGATCGATGCGCACCGCGTCGTACCGCCCGGCGGGCAGCGCGCCGGAGCCATAGCGCCGGGTGGGAAAATACATGTTCACCAGCTGCACCCGCACCGGGGCCCGGAGGCCCAGCTTTGCCAGCGCGTGCCGGGCCGTGAGCTGCAGCTCGAACAGATGCTGTGCCGCCCAAGTGAGGGCTTCGGGTTTGCTCTGAGCCGGGCAGGCGGCATCCAGATAGGCCAGCACTGCGTCCCGCACATGGAGTTTAGCGCTCTGGTCGGCCACGGAATCGCTCCCGGCCCGGATGTGCAGCCGCAGGGTGTCGGCGCACACCAGTGCCCCGGTGTCCCGCTGGGTGCGGGCCCACGCGGCGGCCTGCAGCGCACCGCACAGGGCAAGGGAAAGAAGCAGACCAAGGCAGAGCAGCGCCATCTGGCGGCGGGTGAGTGTTCTGGATAACATAAAAAACAGACCCTTCTTCTGGAAATATCATCCAGAGGATGGGCCTGTTGGAAGTGTTTTATTCGCTCAGTTCTTCAGCGACTGCATGGGGGCAGGCAGACGGCCGCCGCGGTTGATGAACACCGAGGGGTCGTGCTGGTTCACGGCCATGATGGGGCCATAGCCCAGCAGGCCGCCGAAGTCCAGCACCTCGCCTGCCTTGCGGCCGATGGCCGGGATGACGCGCACGGCGGTGGTCTTGCTGTTCACCATGCCAATGGCGGCTTCGTCCGCGATCAGCGCGCTGATGACGGCCGGGCTGGTGTCGCCCGGGATGATGACCATATCAATGCCCACCGAGCAGACGGCGGTCATGGCTTCCAGCTTTTCAATGGTCAGGCAGCCGGTCTCGGCGGCGTGGATCATGCCCGCGTCCTCGCTGACCGGGATGAAGGCACCGGACAGGCCGCCGACGTGGTTGGAGGCCATCACGCCGCCCTTCTTTACGGCGTCGTTCAGCAGGGCGAGGCAGGCGGTGGTGCCGCAGCAGCCGCAGGTCTCAAGGCCCATTTCTTCCAGAATGTTGGCCACGCTGTCGCCGATGGCCGGGGTAGGTGCCAGCGAAAGGTCGATGATACCGGCGGGCACGCCCAGCGCCTGCGAAGCAAGGTTTGCCACCAGCTGGCCCACGCGGGTGATCTTGAAGGCGGTGCGCTTGACCAGCTCTGCCACCTCGTCGATGGGGGCGTCTTTCGGCAGGCGGGCCAGGGCGGCACGCACGGCACCGGGGCCGGAAACGCCGACATGGATCTCGCAGTCCGGTTCGCCGGGGCCATGGAATGCACCGGCCATGAAGGGGTTATCCTCCGGCGCGTTGCAGAACACGACCAGCTTTGCCGCGCCGATGCACTGACGGTCCGCGGTGAGCTCGCTGGCCTTCTTGACGGCCTCGCCCATGAGCTTGACGGCGTCCATGTTCAGGCCCGCCTTGGTGGCACCGATGTTCACCGAGCTGCACACGATGTCGGTCTCGGCCAGGGCGCGGGGAATGGACTCGATCAGGCGGCGGTCACCGGCCGAGAAGCCCTTGTGCACGAGGGCACTGTAGCCGCCCACAAAGTTGACGCCCACCTTTTTACCGGCGGCGTCCAGGGTCTTGGCAAAGTCCACGGGGTCGGCGTCCGGGCAGGCACCCAGCAGCATGGCGATGGGGGTCACGCTGATGCGCTTGTTGATGATGGGGATGCCGTATTCGGCGCTGATGTGCTCCACAGCGGGCACGAGGTTTGCGGCCTTGGTGGTGATCTTGTTGTAGATGTTCTCGCAGGCCTTCTTCGGGTCCGGGTCGATGCAGTCCAGCAGGCTGATGCCCATGGTGACGGTGCGCACATCCAGATTGTCCTGGGTGAACATCTCGATGGTCTCGAGGATGTCACCGGTGTTAAACATACTCATTGCAGTGTACTCCCTCCATCAGATGGTGTGCATGGCGTCAAAAACTTCCTGACGGGTCACGTTGATCTGCATGCCCATCTCGGCGGCCAGCGCGTCGGTGCGCTTGTGCAGCTCCTCGTGGCTGACGTTGCAATTGCTGATATCCACCAGCATGATCATGGCGAACATGCCCTGCAGGATGCTCTGGGTCACGTCCTCGATGTTGATGTTCAACTCGGTGCACAGACCGGCGACTTTGGCGACCACGCCCACGGTATCGTGACCAATGACGGTAATGAATGCTTTCATCGTTTCCACCCTCGTTTTCCAGTTCGTGAATGGTGCCGCGAATGTTCCGGCACACCCTTACCACCCCAGTATAGCAGATTTGGCAAATTTTGAACACACTTTTTGTAAAAAAGAGCAGACAACGGCGGAAAAAGACATTCTATCAAAAAAGCGGATGCAATCTTTTCCGGCTTGTGCTATACTTATAGATAATTTCCGCGAATTTTCCCATCGGGATGAGAAGGAGTAACTATCATGGAACAGCTTTTGAAGATTCTGGAAGACAATGCACGGCTGCCCATCGAGGACATTGCCACGATGCTGAATAAATCCCCCGCCGAGGTGGCGGCCATGATCGACCTGGCCCGGGCGCAGGGCATCATCAAGGGCTACAAGACCCTTGTGGACTGGGAAAAGGCCGGGGTGAACCGGGTGGAGGCCGTCATCGAACTGAACGTCAGCCCCAAGAAGAGCCGCGGCTTTGACGAGATCGCAGCCACCATCGCCGCCTTTGACGAGGTGGAGAGCGTGCTGCTGATGAGCGGCGGCTACGACCTGCAGCTGGTCATCAAGGGCCAGACCTTCCAGGAGATCGCGCTGTTCGTGGCAAAGCGGCTTTCGCCGCTGGACGACGTGCTGTCCACTGCCACCCACTTTGTGCTGCGCACCTATAAGAAGGAAGGCCGCCTGTACCAGGACGAAGAAATTGACGAAAGAGAGTGCACGGTGCTGTGATGGACTACGATAAACTGATCGCGCCTGCCGCCGAAGCCATGCGGCCCTCCGGCATCCGCAAATTTTTCGATCTGGCTGCCGAAATGCCCGAGTGCATCAGCCTTGGCGTGGGTGAGCCGGACTTCAAAACGCCCTGGGCCGTGCGCGAAGCCGGCATCGAGAGCCTTGAGCACGGCCGCACCCGCTACACCTCCAACGCGGGCCTGAAGGAACTGCGCGCCGAGGTGGCAAAGTATCTGGAGCGCCGCATGGGTCTGCACTACGACCCGCTGCACGAGGTGCTCATCACGGTGGGCGGCAGCGAAGCCATTGATATGTGCATCCGCACGTTGGTGCAGCCCGGCGACGAGGTCATCATCCCGGAGCCCTGCTTTGTGTGCTACGAGCCCATCACCACTCTGTCCGGCGGCGTGCCGGTGCATGTGGCCTGCCGCCAGGAGGACGAGTTCCGCCTGCGTGCCGACGCCCTGAAAGCAGCCATCACCCCCAAGACCAAGCTGCTCATCATGCCCTTCCCGAACAACCCCACCGGCGCGGTGATGGAGCGGGAAGACCTGGAAGCCGTTGCGGACGTGCTGCGCGGCACCAACATCATGGTGCTCTCGGACGAGATTTACGCCGAGCTGAACTACGGCCTGCGGCCCCATGTGTCCATCGCCACCCTGCCCGGCATGGCCGAGCGCACCATCGTGGTGAACGGCTTCTCCAAGACCTACGCCATGACCGGCTGGCGCTTGGGCTACGCCTGCGGCCCGGCTCCCATCATCAAGATCATGACGAAAATCCACCAGAGCGCCATCATGAGCGCCCCCACCACCAGCCAGTATGCCGCCATCACCGCCCTGAAGGAGTGCGACGGCGAGATCGACCGGATGCGCGACGAGTACAACATGCGCCGCCGCCTTGTGGTGAAAAGCTTCAACGATATGGGCCTGACCTGCTTTGAGCCGCGTGGTGCGTTCTACGCCTTCCCCTGCATCAAGTCCACCGGCATGAGCAGCCAGGATTTCTGCACGAAGCTGCTGGAAGAAAAGCATGTGGCCATCATCCCCGGCGACGCCTTTGGCGCTTCCGGCGAGGGGTACGCCCGCGTTTCCTACGCCTACAGCGTGGAGCACTTGAAAGAAGCCCTCAAGCGCATCAAAGAGTTCCTGCAGGAAAACGGCATCTATCACGGCATCTGAGGAGGGGATATCCATGGCAAGGCTGAACTGCGTGACCGTTCTGGCCCCGGCAAAGCTCAACTTGGCGCTGGACGTGGTGGGCACCCTGCCCAACGGCTACCATGATCTGGACATGACCATGCAGGCCATCACCCTGCACGAGCGGGTGGTGCTGTGCCGCAGCCCCTACCTCAACCTGCGGCTGCCGGGCAGCCCGGTGGCCCCCAACAACAAAAACACCGCCATCAAGGCAGCGCTGGCCTTTTTTGATTACACCGGCCTTCTGGCGGGCGTGGATATCACCATTTATAAGAGCACCCCGGTGCGGGCGGGCATGGCGGGCGGCAGTGCCGACGCCGCCGCCGTGCTGGTGGGCATGAACGCGCTGTACGGCGCACGCCTTTCCATGAGCGAGCTGTGCGCACTGGGCGCGAAGATCGGTGCCGACGTGCCCTTTGCCCTCATGGGCGGCACCTGCCGGGTGCAGGGCGTGGGCGACTTTCTCAAAGCGCTGCCGCCTTGCCCGGAGTGCTGGTTCACGGTTGTGATGCCGGACTACGGCGTCTCCACGCCGGAAGCCTTTGCGGCCTATGACCGCGTGGGCAGCAGCATCCACCCGGACTGCGAAGCGCAGGAAGCCGCCATCCGTGCCGGGGACCTGGATGCCCTCTGTGCCGCCGCAGGCAACGCGCTGGAAGAATGCAGCGGGGCGAAGGATACGAACGCCATCAAGGCCCTGCTGAAAGACCACGGCGCTGTCACGGCTCTGATGACCGGCAGCGGCGCGGCGGTGTTCGGCGTGTTCCGCGACGAAGCGTCTGCACAGGCCGCAGTTGCGGCGGCCCGGCAGCGCTGGAAGCAGGTGTACCTTGCCCGGCCGGACAGGGGCGGCGCACGGGTCATTTAAACGGAAAAATGCATAAACCTCCTTCCGATGGGCAAGAATAGCCCCAAAGGAAGGAGGTCTTTTTTGTGCAGACCTTTTATAAAATCTGTCTTATTTTCATGATCGTCGGCGGCATCAACTGGGGCCTTGTGGGCCTGTTCCAGTTCGATTTTGTGGGCTGGCTGCTGGGCGGCAGTGCCTCCATCTGGTCGCGCATCGTGTTCACGCTGGTGGGCATCGCAGCCATCTGCGGCATCCCGGGGCTGTTCTCGGACGAAGATTCGTCGGAAGGCTGAACAAAAGGCACCTGCAATGCAGGTGCCTTTTGTTCAGGGATTTTCGTCATTCCACCCCACAAGATCGGGCAGGGTGAGCGTCTCGTCCGAGCAGTGCGGGTGGGCCCGCTTCTGGTCCTCGGCCATGGTGTGCACCACCTCGTGGGCAATCTCCCGGATGGCGGTGCAGTCCTCGGGCAGGTCGGTTTGGCTGCGGCCGGAGTGGGTGAACAGAATTTTGCCCTCATGGCCCACCACCAGCGTCAGCGGCAGCAACTGCGGCGCTGAGCTGTCGTAGCGGTAGCCCTGCTCTTTGGCGGCTTTGTAGATGCGCTGGGCGGCAAAGCTCCAGCTCAGCAGGCCACGGGCCTGCTCCACGCCCAGGTAGCTGTACAATACACCCGGTGCGTCGCAGATGACCGTGAAGGGGAACTCGGCACCCTTTGTGGCCTTGGCCACCATGCGGGGCGACGAGCGCACCACGCAGGCCAGCCGCACGCCCCGCAGCCGGGGCAGCGTTTCCAGATAGCGGGTGAGGTACTCGCGGGTGACGGGGTGGTCGAACGCGGGCAGAAAGATCATCACCAGCGGCTGGCTGCCCGCGCAGAGCTTGTAAAAATCGTTTCCCGGGGTGGTGGGGGTGTCAAAGGTGAAGCGGGGGATCGAGGTGCCCACCAGATGTTCTGCCTTCATGCCGCGTTTGCACATCCTTTCGTGATTCCAGTGGTAATAAAAAATCCACGCACCGTCTCTCTTGTGCAGAGGACAGCGGTGGATGATTTGTTATAAAAAGATCCCGCCCGGTCGTCTGCGGTCAATCAAACCTACCCTTACGGACAGGTGGGTGCCCTGTCTCCGGAATCACGCTTCCTCATCGAACCTCCATGGTCGACCCATGGCGGGGAGGTCTGCAATCCGCCGGAGAACTCCGGGCTCCCGTTGAATGATTAGTAGGATCATATAAACCGCAACAAATCGAGCCGGGCAGGAAGTCTTACCGGGTCATTTGTCTGGAAAACGAGATTACTCGATCTCGAACTCGTCGCTCAGGCGCTGCTCAAACAGCTTGCTGACTTCCAGCAGGGTCTCGTCGTCTTCCACAACGTCCAGATACTCGCCTTCGTCGTCCTCGCCGACGCTCAGGATCACAAGCTGAGCATCCTCGTTGACATCTTCTTCGTTTTCTGCATATTCCACAACAGCCAGGTAATGCACACCCTTGTGGTCCAGCGCGTCGATCACCTCAAAGGTGACCTCGTTGCCGTCCTCGTCCTGCAGGGTCATCAGGTCCGGCTGATATTCGTCTTCGGCATTGGGGTTCTTGATCTCGTCCGACATAAATGTTGTCTCCTGTATCGTGTCATAAGACGGGCTTTTGTGTGTCGGCCCGCTTGGTCTGCATATAGTGTAGCGTTTTTTTGCCTGCTCGTCAAGATGCTTTTTCGCACAGAATTTGTGGCGGAAATTTTCACGCATTTTCTCTCGCACTGCGGCGCAGAATGTGATATACTATCCTCTGAATCTTTTGCGCGCGGTACGCCGCGGGTTTATCATAGCATATGGAGCGGGGGATGAAAACATGCATAAAAAAAGATGGGCGGCGCTGGTTGTGGCCGCAGCGCTGGTGCTGACGGGCTGCAGCTTCGGCGGCCTTGGCGGCGGGGGCGGCAACTCAATTCAAAAGATCGACCGCCCGGCAGTGGAGTCGGCAGAGCTGCAGTTCAGCCACCCCACGGCAGGGGACACGGTGGCGGTGTTCGATACCTCGGCAGGCGTGTTCAAGGCGGTGCTGTTCCCGGAAAAGGCCCCGCAGGCCTACGATAACTTTGCGGGCCTTGTGCAGGCAGGTTACTACAACGGCCTGACCGTCTCCCGGGTGGAGAGCGGCTTTGTGGTGGAGGCCGGGCAGGGCACCGACGGCAAAGGCACCACCATCTGGAACGGCAGCCGCTACCCGGCAGAGACCACCGACAGCCTGCACCACTACTCCGGGGCGCTGTGCATGGGCACGGATGCTTCCGGCGAGTGCGCCAGCGTGTTCTACGTCGTGCAGACCCTGCCGGGCGGCCAGTCGGTGACGCAGGAGCTGGTGGACCAGATGAACGATGCGGGCTACCGCGCCGAGGTGGTGAGCGCCTACCAGACCGCAGGCGGTGCGCCCTACCTGGACTACACCGACACGGTGCTGGGCCAGGTGTATGAGGGTATGGATGTGGTGGACGCCATCGGCCAGACCGGTGTGGATGAGAACCAGAAGCCCACCGAGGATATCACCATCAACAGTGTGACCATCGAAACGTATCAGTAAAAGCAAGGCACCCGCGGCAGAAACGCTTCGGGTGCCTTGTTTCTTATAACCTCATTCGTGAAAGTGCGTTTGGAGCGCTCCGCAGAGCGCGACAAACGCGAAAATAAAAAGAAAATTTCCGCTGAAGATGCCCAGAGCGTGAGCGGAGGGCATTCTCAATCAGATTTCATTTGGGTGTTCCTTCCGCCAGGCAAGATAATCGTCCAATATCACGGTGGCGCTGACGGAATCCAGAATTTCCTTCCGCTTTTCGCCAAAGGTGCCGCTCTCGTCCAGCAGGTCGGCGGCGGCACAGGTGGTCTGCCGCTCGTCCCACATGCGCACCGGCAGGCCGCTCCAGATCTCAACCGTCTTTGCCAGCTTGCGGCTCTTGGCGGCGCGTTCGCCCTCGGTGCCGTCCATGTTCAGCGGCAGCCCGATGACGATCATCTCTGCGCCGATCTCCTTTGCCACCTCGCATACCCGGGCGGCTACCTTGTTGCGGGCTTTCAGGGTGATCTGCGGGGTGATGGGCGTGGTGAGAAATTCGGTGCGGTCGCAGGTGGCAAGGCCGGTGCGGCTGTCGCCGTAATCAACAGCTAAAATTTTCATGTCAGGGTTCCTCTTTCTGGGTGGAAAAATCGTTTTGCCTAAGTGTACCACAGCCCGGCCGCTCCTGTAAACCATAGGAGGGACACTTTTATTGGGCCGGGTTTCGTGCTACAATAAGCATAAATCGTTTTTCAGGAGGGACACCCCATGCTCAAACTGGTTTTAGGCGGTTCCGGCAGCGGCAAAACGACCCTGCTGTATGCCCGCATCCGCGCCCGGGCCGAACAGGGCCTGCGCAGCATCCTGCTGGTGCCGGAGCAGTTCACGTCCAGCACCGAGGGCCGCATCTACCGCGAACTGGGCGATGCCCTTTCCGGCATGGTGGAGAGCTTTTCCTTCACGAGCCTTGCCGAGCACATCCTCTCGGCCGAGGGCGGCGCGGCGGTGCAGACCCTTTCGGACGCGGGCCGGGCCGTGCTGGTGCGCCGCGCGCTGGAAGAACTGCAGGACAACGTGCATTATTACTACCGCCACCGCCGCAGCGCGGCCTTCTGCCAGATGGCCGCTGAGACCATCGACGAGCTGAAAAGCGCGGGCCTTTCCGGCCAGCAGCTCTACACGCTGGCCCAGGACTGCGGCCCGGAGAGCGCGAAGCTGTGCGAGCTGGCTATGATCTTTCAGGGATATGAAACGCTGCTGGCGGGCACCGGCATGGACCCGGCCGACCGTCTGGAACTGGCCGCCGACCGGTTGGAAGCAGCTCTTGCCCGGGGTGAACTGCCGGAGTTCCTGCAGGGGCGGGAGGTGTTCATTGACGAATTCGACACCTTCAATGCCCCCAAAAAGCGGCTGATGGGTGCGATGCTGGCAGCCCTGCCCACCGTGACGGTGGCCCTGTGCGACGACGGTGCGCCCATGGTGCCCGGGGATATGGGGCTGTTCTCCGGTGCCAAGCAGGTGGCCGCACAGCTGCGGCAGCTGGCCCGCAAGAGCGGCACCGAGGTGGCCGCGCCGGAGCTGCTGCGGCGCGACCTGCGCCACAAAGACGCCCCCGGCCTTGCCGCCGTGACCGAGCTTTTGGAGACCGGCAGCTGCGAAACCCTGCCTGCAGCCCCTGAGGTGCGTCTGTTTGCCGCCGCCAGCCGGGAAGAAGAAGCCCGCTGCACCGCCGCCGCCATCCGCCGCCTGATGCGGCAGGGCGTGCGCTGCGGCCGAATCGCTGTGGTCTGCCGCGATATCGCGAAGTACCGCGCCGCCATCCGGTACGAATTCCGCATGGCAGACATCCCGCTCTACTGCGACGAGCCCACCACGCCGGAGTTCAGTGCCCCGGCCACGGCGGTGCGGGCATTGCTGGCTTTGCTGCGCGGTGCCGACCTCACCGAAAACCTCACTGTCCTCGCCAAGACAGGCTTGTGTGCACTGACCGAACCGCAGGTCTGCGCGCTGGAAAACTACGCCTACACCTGGTCGCCCAACGCGGCGGCGTGGCGCACAAAATTTGAGAAAAGCCCCAAGGGCTTCGGCGAGAACGAACTGACGGAGGAAGACCGGAAAACACTGGACGATGCCGAAAAGGCCCGCCAGCTGCTTGTGACGGCTGTGGACGAACTGCGCGGTAAAGTACGCGGCGGCAACGCAGAGCAGATCAGCCGGGCACTCTATTTCTGCCTGAAAGAACTGGGTGCTGAGGAACAGCAGGCCGCCCAGGTGGAAGCCATCCGCACGGCACGGGGCATTCCGGCGGCAGAGGAAGCCGCCCGCGAGTGGAACGTGGTGATGCAATTACTAAACGAGATGGCCCACCTGCTGGGTGGGCAGGGCGTCACCATCCCAGAATACGAAGACCTGTTCAGCTTGCTGCTGCGCTCGTCCGACCTCGGGCACATCCCCCAGACGCTGGATGCCGTGGTGCTGGCCAGCGCGGGCAAGATGCGTCTGGATGCGCCGGATTATGTCTTTGTGCTGGGCCTTTCGGAGGGCGAGTTCCCCTGTGCGCCGTCCGAGACGGGCCTTCTGACCCACGCCGACCGCGATGTGCTGATGGCAAAGCAGATCGACCTGCCGGACTGCTTCGAGAACCGCGTGGTGCGTGAGCAGGTGTGCTTTTACAAGGCCCTCACCGCCCCGGCAAAGGGGCTGTGGCTCAGCTGGCCAAAGGGGCAGGGGCAGACCCTGTGCGCGGCGCTGGAGCCCATCGTGGACGCGCTGCACCCGGCGGCCCCGGAACTGGAACTTTCTGATCTGGCCGCCACGCCTGCTGACGGTCTGGATACGCTGGGCGGCGGCTGGCCGCTCACGGACATCGAACGCGCCAGCCTGACCGAAGCGCTGCACGCCCCGGCAGGGGAAGAACCACGGGGCCTTGCCCTGCTGCGCCGCATGGAAGAAAACCCGCCCCGGCAGGTGAACGACCTGCCCGCGCTGGAAACGCTGTTGGGCCGCAAATTGCGCATCTCGCCCAGCCAGCTGGAAAAATACTATACCTGCCGGTACGGCTACTTTCTGCAGTATGTGCTGGGCCTGAAGCCCCGCAAGCGGGCCGAGCTTTCCGCAGACCAGAGCGGCACCCTGATGCACTGGGTGCTGCAGATGGCACTGGACCCGCACCCGGCTGCGGATAACCCCTGCGCCGGGCTGACGCCGTTTTTGGAGCTGGACGACGACGCCATGGCGAACCTTGCCAGCCTTCTGGTGGACGAATACGCAAAGCGCTTTCTGCCCGAGGATACGGCCCGCTTTGCCTACCTGCTCTCCCGCCTGAAAAAGAGCATGACGAGCCTTTTGTGCTACCTGCGGGACGAGCAGAACCAGTCCCGGTTCAAGCCGGTGGCCTGCGAGCTGAAAATTGGCCGGGGCGAAGATGCCGTGCCCGGGCAGGTGTATCATCTTTCCGACGGGCGCACCGTGCAGCTGGTGGGCACCGTGGACCGCGCCGACGAGTGGGTGGAAGAAAACGGCACCCGCTGGGTGCGCGTGGTGGACTACAAGACCGGTACCAAAAAGCTGAACCTGAAAGAGGTCTACTGCGGGCTGGACTGCCAGATGCTGCTGTACCTGTTCAGCTTGACGCGGGACAAAAGCGGCCGCTTCACCGGTGCGGAACCGGCAGGCGTTTTGTACCTGCTGGCCGACCCGGCCCCGGAGATCACCACCCGCGAAAAAGCGGCCCGCAGCGTGGAATACCAGCTGGACGGCCTTGTGCGGGATGAGCAGAAGGTGTTCGACGCCATGGACGCCGACGAGACGGGCCGGTATCTGCCCTTCAATTATAAGGGCGGCGTGCCCAGCCCGAACCAGAAGGACAAGCGCGCCGACATCGCCAAGCTCAACCGCATCCAGCTGCATCTGGACGATCTGGTCACCCAGATGGGCACCCAGCTCTATGAGGGCCAGATCGACGCCCAGCCGCTGGTGACCAGCAAGAACCCCTGCAGCTTCTGCGATTACAGCTTTATCTGCTGCCACGAGACCGGCATCGGGGAGCGGGCACTGGACGCCCCGGCCAAGCCTTTTGAGCCGGAGGAATCCGAAGAAACCGGAAAGGAAGGTGAGGACGCATGAGTGGACCCAAATGGACTCCGGCCCAGCAGGCCGCCATCGACGACCGGGGCGGCTCTCTGCTGGTGAGCGCGGCGGCGGGCAGCGGCAAAACAGCTGTGCTGACTGAACGCGCCGTGCGGCTCATCACCGACCCGGAACACCCGGTGGACGCCGACAGGCTGCTCATCGTCACCTTTACGAATGCGGCGGCGGCGGAGCTGCGGGCCCGCATCGGGCAGGCCCTGCTGCGCCGCAGTCAGGCAGAGCCCGGCAATACTGCCCTGCGCCGCCAGCGGATGCTGCTGCAGCGGGCACCCATCTGCACCATTGATGCGTTCTGTCTGGACCTTCTGCACAAGCACTTTCAGGCGCTGGATATCCCGCCGGATTTCGCCCCGGCAGACCCCGGCAGCGTGGAGGTGCTGCGGGCGGCGGCACTTTCCGAAACGCTGGAAAACGCCTACCGCGACCCGGATTTCTGCGCTTTTGCCGACCTTTACGGCAAGGGCCGCACCGATAAACCGGCAGGGGATACCATCCTGCATGTGTACGATTTTCTGCGCTCCCTGCCGGATTACGACCGCCGCCTGGACGAATATCTGGCCCCGTGGCAGCAGGAGAACGGCTTCGACGCCACCTGCTGGCATGACCTGCTGCTGGCCGAAGCCGCCCGCTGTGCCAAAGCCGCCCGGGAACTGCTGACGGCGGCGCTGGCCGACTGTAGGGCAGACTTTGCGCTGGCGCAGGTGCAGGCCGAGGAAAAAGGCAAAACGGCAGCGGCCAAAGCCAAGGCTGTGGCGGGCGTCAACGATAAATTTGCCGAACCGCTGTTCCGGCTGGAAAACGCCGCCGCTCTGCTGGGCGAGGTGGAGCGTCTGGCTCAGGCAGGGGAGTGGACGCCGCTGTATGACCGGCTCACGCCCTATGTACTGGGCATGGAGGAAGCACCCGGCTTGAAGGGCATGAAAAAGCGGCTGACCGGCGAACACAAGGCGGCGGTCAAGACCCGTGCGGAGGAAGCCGCCAGCCTGTTCGGGCAGATCACCGAGCTCATCTCCTGCAGCGAGGAAGAAGCCGAAGCGGACCGCAAAGCCGCCCTGCCCCGGCTGCGGGCGCTGTTCGACGCCGTGCGGGATTTTGACGCCCGATTCGCGGCCAAGAAAAAAGAGCGCAAGCTGCTGGAATTCAGCGACTTCGAGCATTTCACCCTGCGGCTGCTGCGCGGGCCGGACGGCACCCCCACCGAGCTGTGCCGGAGCATCCGGCAGAACTACGCCGCCGTGATGGTGGACGAGTATCAGGACACCAACGCTCTGCAGGACGCCATTTACCGATGCCTTGCGTCTCCGGCAGGGGACAATCTGTTCCTCGTGGGCGACCTGAAGCAGAGCATCTACCGCTTCCGGCAGGCCGACCCCAGCATCTTCCGGGCAAAGCTGAACAGCTGGCCGGAACTGCCCGGCGGCACGGCCCGCCCGCGCCCGGCCGAGGGCACCCCGGGCGCCGATGCCCTGCTGGCGCTGGATGCGAACTTCCGCTCCGCCCCACAGGTGGTGGCGGGCATCAATTTTATCTTTGAGCAGCTCATGACGCCCCAGCTGGGCGATACGGCCTACGGCGACGGCCAGCGGCTGGTGTGCGGTGCGCCCAGCGAATATGCAGGCAGCGTGGAAGCGCAGTTTTTGCCCGACGACACCGCCGAGACCGACGCGGCGTGGATCGCCGGACGCATCGAAGAACTGGTGAAAAACGGCGAACCGGTGCGGGACGGCGCGGGCACCCGGCCGGTGCAGTACGAGGACTGCTGCATCCTGCTGGCGGCCCGCGGCGACTTTCTCGCCTACGAGGAAGCACTGACCGCCCGGGGCATCCCGGTCTACGCCGACGCCCGCGAAAACCTGATGACCGCCCCCCACATCCGGCCCCTTATCTCGCTGCTGCGGGTCATCGACAACCCGGCGCAGGATATCTATCTTGCTGCCGCCATGCTGGGGCTCATGTTCGGCTTTACAGATGACGACCTGGTACGTCTGCGCGCTTACAGCGAACAGGCGCAGAAACAGCAGGAAACGGCTGCGCCCGGCGCAAAGCACACCCGCATGAGCCTGTACGGTGCGGTGCTGCAGGTGGTGCAGAGTGAGGATGAAACACCCTTCACCCAAAAGGTGAAAATGTTTTACGACCGCCTGACCGAACTGCGCCGCATGGCCCGCAGCGCCCCGGCAGAGCAGTTAATGGAAGAAATTTTCGTCTCCACCGGCTATCTGGCGGCGCTGGGTGCCATGGAGAATGGTGCCCGCCGCCGCGAGGACGCAAGGCGGTTCGCAGCGTTCTGTGCGGCGTCCGGTGCGAATGGCATCTCGGCACTGGTGCGGGCCATCGACGCGGCAGCGCAGGCAGGCTCCACCGGGCAGGACACTGTCCCCGGCGGCTCCCGCCCCGGCTGCGTGACCATCATGACCATCCACCGCTCCAAGGGGCTGCAGTTCCCGGTGGTGTTCGTGGGCGACACGGCACGCCGGTTCAACGCGGCCGACACCCGCCAGCCGGTGCTGCTGCACCGCGAATACGGCGCGGGCCTGCGGCTGCGGCCGGAGCAGGGCGAGGGCGCTTACAAAACAGCGGCCTACACGGCCCTTTCCAACGTGCACGCCCAGGAGATGCGCAGCGAACAGATGCGCCTTTTGTATGTGGCCCTCACCCGCGCGCAGGACAAGCTTATTCTGACCGTGCCGCTGGGCATTTCCAAATCCACGAACCCGCTGGCAAAGGCAGCGGCCTTCCTCGCGGCGGGCGCAGGCGAGACGCTGCACCAGCAGGCAAACAGCTTTGCCGACTGGCTGCGGGCGGCGCTGCTGGTGCACCCCTTCGGCGGGCCGCTGCGCAGGCAGGCGGGGGACCTGGAACTGCCTTTCGTGTTCAGCGAGAGTGAGATCAACATCACGGTGCAGGAAGCTCTGCCGGAGCCCGAAACACCGGAAACGCCCGAAGAAGCGCCGGAAGAAGCCGCTCCGGCGGACCCGGCGCTGGTGGAAGCACTGCGGGCGGGCTTTGCGTGGCGGTACCCGGCGGCACAGCTGGCCGAGGTGCCAGCCAAGGTGAGCGTGACCAGCATCGTGCACAAGGCCGAGCAGACCACGCTGGAACGGCCCGCCTTCCTCTCGAAAGACGGCCTGACCGCTGCCGAGATGGGCACGGCTCTGCACGCCTTTTTGGAGCACGCAGACTTTGCGGCCCTTGCGGCGGCGCGGGCGGCGGGTGTTCTGGACGAAGCCATTGCGGCAGAGCGGCAGCGGCAGGTGGGTGCCCAGCTGGTGGCCCCGGAGATCGCCGAAAAGCTGGACGCGGGCCGCATCCGCCGCTTTGTGGAAAGCGAAGCCTTTGCGAAAATTTGTGCCGCCGACAGGGTGCTGCGGGAGATGGACTTCATCACGGCGCTGCCTGCCAGCGCGGTGCTGACGGCGCAGGGTGCCCCGGCCCAGCAGGCCGCCGCCGTGCACAGCGAACAGGTTCTGGTGCAGGGCATCGCGGACCTTGTGCTGGAATTTGCCGATCATCTAGAGCTGCTGGACTACAAGACCGACCGCCGCAAGACGGAAGAAGACTTCCTGCACGCCTACCGTGCGCAGCTGAACCTCTACGCCCTTGCCATCGACAAGCGCTTTGCCCCGAAAAAGGTGACTTATAAAGGCATCTACTCGCTGGAACTGGGGAAATTGATCGAGGCGTAATATTTTTTCCGCAAAACGCATAAAAAGTGCTTGACAGCGCGTTCTGCCTGTGATAGAATAACCGGGTAAAGAAAGCAGCTACGGCCCGTGCCGCGCTCGCCTTGTGGGGTCCAAATCCCCGGGCTATACCCGAAAAGCAGTTCATCTTTGTGTGAATTGCGGCTTTTGAGTGAATTCTGCGCGGCTGTCCTGAAAATGGGCGGCCGCGTTTTCTATGCCAAATATTGCAACAAAATGGATTTTGTTTGGAGGTGCATTCATTATCGCTACCGCTGGAAAGTCGAAGGAA
>ENA-UOJO01000757-UOJO01000757.1-human-gut-metagenome-genome-assembly--contig:-P57-NODE-757-length-47056-cov-15.038403_pt1 | contig 47056 bp, 39 predicted proteins | sample MGYA00242351_ERZ723898 | MGnify/ENA metagenome assembly ERZ723898 | reverse complement strand
CGTTGCCGGGGATGACGTAATCGACCTCATCGGGGTCGCAGTTGGTGTCGACGATCGCGACGATGGGGATGTGCAGCTTGCGAGCCTCTGCAATCGCGTTGCGCTCCTTGCGGGGGTCAACGATGAACAGAGCGCCGGGGAGCTTCTTCATGTCCTTGACGCCGCCGAGATACTTCTCGAGCTTGGCGATTTCGCCCTGATGCTTGATGACTTCCTTCTTCGGAAGCATTGCGAACGTGCCGTCCTCTTCCATCTTCTTGAGCTGTGCCAGACGGTCGATACGGGTACGCATGGTGCGGAAGTTGGTCAGCATACCGCCGAGCCAGCGGGCGTTGACGTAGTACTGACCGACGCGCTCAGCCTCTTCCTTGATCGCGTCCTGCGCCTGCTTCTTGGTGCCGACGAACAGGATGGACTGACCGTTTGCAGCAAGGTCACGCACGAAGGAGTATGCCTCTTCGAGCTTCTTGACCGTCTTCTGCAGGTCAATGATGTAGATGCCGTTGCGCTCGGTGTAGATGTAGGTTGCCATTTTGGGGTTCCAGCGGCGGGTCTGGTGACCGAAGTGGACGCCAGCTTCGAGCAGCTGCTTCATAGATACGACTGCCATGTTTTTGTTCTCCTTTTGTTTTGACCTCCATCCGGCTCGGCAGACCTCCACCCGTAAGGGCACTAGAAGGCAATAACGCCGGATGTGTGGTTTTAAGTTGTCGCCGCTTTTCGCAGCGCTAGAACATTATACAAAAACGTGCTTCCGATTGCAAGGGCTTTTTTTAAAATTTTTTCCTGTTTTCAGGCTTTTTCCGCGCCCGGGAAGCCTCAGAACAGCCCTCGTTTCTTGCGCAGCACGCGCCAGCCCGGAATGGCTCCTTCGACGAGGATGATATCCTCCCCGATTCTGCGGATGCAGCCCCAGGGAATGATGTAGTCGGAGTCTCTGCCGAACAGCCCCAGAAACCGGCAGGGTCCCGGAACCATGATTGCCGTAACCCTGCCGGTGTCGGTGTCGATGCACACGTCGTTGAGATAGCCCAATCTTGTACCCTCGCAGACGTGGATGATTTCCTTATTGCGCAGCTCGGAAAACCGGTTGACCATACGCGCCCCTCCCGTCGTCGCTTTTTTCTACCGTATGCGGGAAGCCCTTGCCTTATGACACGCTGATTGCCCGGCGGATGGCGCTGAGCGCGTTTTTTTCCAGCCGCGAGACCTGCGCCTGCGAGATGCCGATGCTGCCGGCAACCTCCATCTGCGTCCTGCCGTCATAAAACCGCAGCGCCAGAATCCGTTTTTCCCGCGCCGAAAGCTGCGAAATCGCCTGCCGGATGGCAATGGAGTCGAGCCAGCGCTCGTCGGTGTTTTTTGTGTCTCGGACCTGGTCCATCACGGTCAGCGGGTCTCCGCCGTCGGAGTAGACCGGCTCATAAAGAGACACCGGAGAGGCAATCGCGTCCATCGCGCCGACGACCTCTTCCAGCGGAACGTCCATCGCGCGGGCAATTTCCTCCATCGTCGGCTCGCGCCCGTTCTTTTCGACCAGCTCCTGCTTGCACTGCAGAACCCGGTAGGCGGTATCGCGCACCGAACGGCTGACGCGGATGGGGCTGTAGTCGCGCAGATACCGGCGGAGCTCACCTGCAATCATCGGCACGCCGTAGGTCGAAAAGCGGACCTGCTTGGACGTATCAAAATTGGCAATCGCTTTTAACAGCCCAATGCACCCCACCTGAAACAGATCGTCCGGATTTTCGCCTCTGCCCATGAAGCGCTGGATGACCGAAAGCACCAGCTTGAGATTTCCTTCGACCAGCTTCTGCTTCGCCTGCTCGTCTCCCGCCTGCGCCAACTCGATCAGATGCATCATTTCCTCGTTTGAAAGCGTCTTGAGCTTTGCCGTGTTGACGCCGCTGATTTCCACTTTTCCCTGCATAGCCGTTCCCCTCCAACGTGTTCGGGTGTGCATAACACCCGGCGTGTGTACTGGGGAGTATTTCCCGGGAAAGCAATTTGATACAGCCCTCGTTGCGACAATTTCAGTGCCCGCGCGGCTCAGAGATTCGGAATTGTGCTGAAATTTTAACTTTCTAACATTTTTTCAGGCAAAATAGTTGACGATAATCCAGTTGCGCCGTCGACGTAATTTCTCTCCTCGTTACCAGTTTGTAACTTTTTCTCCGCAAATGGCTGGGGACAAGCGGTGTGGATAACAATGTGGAAATGTGGATTTCTCCTTGCACGGCAAAGTTTTTCACATTGTCCACATTTTTGTCCACAGGAACTTTTCCGGGCAATTTGTACCTCCGGCGCATAATTTTGTTAACATAATACAGTCGAACATTATGCCAGAAAACGTGCCACATCCTGAACGCTCAACCCGGGGTGCAGCGCCAGCGTCAGACCGAAGCCCACCACCCGCGCCAGTTCGCGCACACGAACATCCGCATCGCGCGGCGTGACAATCAGTCCCGGAAGCCCCGGAAGTTCCCGCTCCGCAAGGCTTTGCGCGCGCATCAGTGTCGGCGCGCCGACCGCCAGAACCGGTCTTCCGAGCGCCTGCTTTGTAAATGCCGCGCGGTGGTTGCCGATGCCGGAGCCGGGAGCCAGTCCCGCGTCTGTCAATTGGACAGTTGTACAAAGTCTTGCCGGGTCCATTGCCGCCAGCGCGTCGAGCGCGATAATTGCCTCCGGCTGTAAAAAATCCGCTGCAGCACGCACCAGCTCGAGCGCCTCCATGCCGCTCGTTCCCAGAACGCCCGGCTTGACCGCCGACACGCTGCAAAAGCCGGAAAACGCCTCCGGCAGGCGCTGCTTCATATGCCGCGTCACAAGAATGCTCCCCAGCGCCCAGGGACCGAAGGCGTCCGGCGTAATCTCGTCGTTGCCGAGCCCCGCGCAAAGCGCGCTTCCGGGGCTGTGCAGAAACGCCGACGCCTCGCGCCCGATTGCCTGCGCCGCCTGTTCGAAGCTTCCTTCCTCTTTTCTTGCCAGCGCGCGCAGTTCGAGCGTCACATAGCGCCCGACCGGCTTGCCGAGCGCCGCCTGCCCCCGCTCGTCGAGAATATCCACGCGCGTGATGTGCACGCCGCCCGCGTCTTCCTCGCGCGCTTTGACCCCCGGAAGCTGCGTCGTGTCCTGCGCGTCCTGCTTCCAGAGCGCATATGCCTCCATGGCAAGGTCTGTTCTGCCGTCCATCGTCTCACCTCCCGGTTATTTTTGCCGCCGTGCCTTTCCGGTATGCGATTTTTTGAAAAAAAAGAAAAAATAGCTATTGATTTCTGCGGTCTTGCACGCTATAATGTATTTCTGCATGAAACGGATTTGTTTGTTTCGGTATTAACGCTATTGGAGGAGGTGTAGTCATGCCCAACATTAAGTCTGCCAAGAAGAGAGTTCTGGTGTCCAAAGTCAACAACGCACGCAACAAGATGGAGAAATCCGCGCTCAAGACCACGCTGAAGAAGTTCGACGCCGCTGTTGCCGACGGCAACCGTGAGCAGGCCGATAGCGCTTATAAAGCTGCCGTGAAGTCCATCGATCAGGCTGTCAACAAGGGTATTCTTCATAAGAATAACGCTGCCCGCAAGAAGAGCAGCATTACCCTGAAGATGAACGAGCTGGCGTAACTTTGCCGAATACAAACCCTCCGAAGAGTCTCTTCGGAGGGTTTTTTCGCGCCTGCGGGTGCGAAACTCTGCGAAGCTATGGTTGCCCCAGGCGTTTCTTTTCGTTATAATGATCTGGAAAAGGAGGTTTGGGAAATGGACCTGTTCTCTTCTGTGACGGAGCTTCGCGGCATCGGTCCCACGCGCGCAAAGCAGCTGCAAAGGCTTCATATTGAAACGCTCTACGATCTCATTGCCTTCTTTCCCCGCGCCTATGAAGACCGGACAAAGATCTCCTCTATCGCAGGTCTCGAGCCCGGAATCCCCGCCTGCTTTGAGGCGATGGTGATCTCCAATCCCCAGCTCTCGCGCATCCGCAAGGGCATGGAGCTGGTCAAGGTCCGCGTGGCAGATGAGACCGGGCGCGTCGACCTCGTCTTTTTCAATCAGCCCTACGTCAAAGACCAGCTCGTCTACGGTGAGAGCTACCGCTTCTACGGCGCGCTGCGCGATGGCTTCGGCTGTCAGATGCAGAATCCGGCTTTTGAAAAGGCGGACGCGGCGGGCGCCGTTACCGGAAGAATCCTTCCCATCTATCCCCTTACGGCAGGCATTTCCAACAAGCTTCTGGGCGCGTGCGTCCGCCAGGCGCTTGCAGCATGTGCCGGGAATCTACCGGATATTCTGCCCGCGTCGGTGCAGCAGCAATATGACCTCTGTCCGGCGCGCTTTGCCTATGAGACGGTCCATCTTCCGTCGTCGTTCGACGATCTGCAAAAAGCGCGCCGGCGGCTGGTGTTCGAAGAATTTTTCGTCTTCTCCGCCGGGCTTGCCGCCATCCGTACGCAGCGCGAGGCGCTGCATACAAAGGCAATGGACACGCAGCATATGGAGCCGTTTTACAGACTTCTTCCCTTCCGGCTGACAAACGCGCAGCAGGCGGCAATTGACGATATTCTGCGCGACCTTTCTTCCTGCCGTCCGATGAACCGGCTCGTGCAGGGAGACGTCGGCAGCGGCAAAACGATGGTGGCAGCCGCCGCATGCTTCTGCGCAATACAAAACGGGCATCAGGCGGCTTTTATGGCGCCGACCGAAATTCTTGCAGAGCAGCACGCGCAGTCGCTTTCCCGGCTCTTCTCCCCCCTCGGCATCCATGTGACGCTTCTGACCGGCTCCATGACTGCCGCACAGAAGCGCGCGGCAAAATCTGCGATTACATCCGGCGCGGCGCAGCTGATCATCGGCACGCACGCACTTTTCACGCGGGAGCTGCAGTTTCATGACCTTGCCCTCGTCGTCTGCGACGAGCAGCACCGCTTCGGCGTCGCGCAGAGAGCGGCGCTCTCTGCAAAGGGAAATACCCCCCACCTGCTGGTCATGTCTGCCACGCCGATTCCGCGCACGCTTGCGCTCATTGCTTACGGAGACCTCGATGTGTCGGTCATCTCCGAGCTGCCGCCGGGCAGACTTCCGGTCGAAACCTTCCTGATCGGGGAAGACAAGCGAAAGCGCCTCAATACCTTCATCGACAAGCAGTGCGATGCCGGTCATCAGGTCTACATCGTCTGCCCCGCGGTGGAGCAGTCCGAGCTGGAAGACCTTAAATCCGCCGAAGGCTGGGCGCAGGCGCTCGGACAGGCGGTCTTTCCCCACCGGCGCGTCGGGCTTTTGCACGGCAAAATGAAGCAGGCGGACAAGGACGCGGCGCTTGGCGCTTTCTCGCGCGGCGAGACCGACATTCTTGTGGCGACCACAGTCGTTGAGGTCGGCGTCGACGTGCCGAACGCAACGCTCATGGTCATTGAAAACGCAGACCGCTTCGGGCTTTCCCAGCTCCATCAGCTCAGAGGGCGCGTCGGGCGCGGCAGCGCGCAGTCTTACTGCATTCTTGTCTCGTCCAATCGGAACGAGCAGACCCGCAAGCGTCTCAAAGCCCTCTGCGCCACCACCGACGGCTTCCAAATTGCCGAGGAGGACCTCGCTCTGCGCGGTCCCGGCGATTTTCTCGGGCAGCGGCAGCACGGTCTTCCGCTGTTCAAGGTCGCGGATCTGCAGATGGACATGCAGACGCTGATGGAGGCAAAGCAGGCGGCAGGCGCAGCAATGACTGGACCTGAAACACTGGAGCTTGCCGCGTACGCGCCCCTTCGCGCGCGCGTGGACGCGCTGTTCCGCCAGAGCGATCTTGCCCTCAATTGAATTTGGAATCCTTCTGCCCCGGAGCGTGATGCACGCTTCGGGGCACTTTTGCATATGCTATCGGTAGATTTTCGGAAAGCGAGGGTTTTTTATGGCGGTACGGCGGTATTTTCTCGGCGCAAACACGGCGAAAGGCTTTTTTTCGGTCTACGAGGATTTCTGCAAGCCGGACAGCGGCAACTTTCTTTATGTGATCAAGGGCGGACCCGGCTGCGGCAAATCGAGCTTCATGAAAAAAATCGGAAAGGCAGCGGAGGATGCAGGGCTCGATGTGGAGTACGTGCTCTGCTCGGCAGACCCGGATTCTCTCGACGGCGTTCTCATCCCCACGTGGCATGTAGGCTACGCCGACGGCACCAGCCCGCACGTGCTGGAGGTGGCGCTTCCCGCCGCATCGGGCGCGTATGTCGATCTGGGACAGTTTTATGACGTCGCCGCCCTGCGCCCGAAGCGCGAAGTGCTTGCAGATCTGACGGAAAAATACCGCGCGCAGTACGTCATTGCCTACAAAGCCCTTGCCGAGGCAAAGCGGCTGCACGACGAGCTGGAGGCGGTCTATAATCCGCATGTGGATTTTGACGGTGTCTACGCCCTGGCGAAGGAGCATATTTTACGGCTGCAAACGGAAAATTGACATTGTAAACCGGAACGAAATGATGTAAAATAGGCACGAATAAAAAGAAACCAACATGTATGGAGGATATACAAATGAAGAAACCCATTGTATTGGTCATCATGGACGGTGTCGGCCGCGGCGACGGCGGCAGCGGCGACGCAGTCAAGCAGGCAAACACCCCGAATCTCGACAAGCTCATGGCGTCTTGCCCCATGACGTGGCTCAAGGCGCACGGCACCGCCGTCGGTCTTCCCACCGACGACGACATGGGCAATTCCGAAGTCGGTCACAACGCGCTCGGCTGCGGCCAGATCTACTCCCAGGGTGCAAAGCTCGTCGGCGAGTCGATTGAAACCGGCGCGCTGTACGAGTCGAAGACCTGGAAGGCGCTGATTGCCAACTGCAAGGACAACGGCAAAGCGCTGCATTTTCTCGGTTTACTTTCCGACGGCAACGTCCATTCCAACATCTCGCACCTGATTGCGATGCTCAAAAAGGCGCGCGAGGAAGATGTCAAGCGCGTCTACTGCCACATTCTGCTCGACGGTCGTGATGTGCCCGCAACGAGCGCGCTGGACTATGTCGATCAGCTGGAGACCGTTCTCGCCGGGCTTTCGGACGCAGAGCACGAATACAAAATCGCCTCCGGCGGCGGACGTATGGTCATCACCATGGACCGCTACGAAGCGAACTGGCCGATGGTCGAAAAGGGTTGGCGCACGCACGTGCAGGCAGAGGGCAGACAGTTCGCCTCTGCAAAAGAAGCGATCGAGACCTACCGCGCTGAAAACCCCGGCATGATCGATCAGGACCTTCTGCCGTTCGTCGTCGCGCACGATGGCAAGCCCGTCGCAAAGATTGCAAACGGCGACAGCGTCATTCTCTTCAACTTCCGCGGCGACCGTGCGCAGGAAATCTCCCTTGCCTTTGACCGCAAGGACTTCGACAAGTTTGACCGCGGCGATTATACCGGCGTCCATTTTGCCGGCATGCTGGAATACGACGGCGACCTCAAGATTCCCGAGCATTATCTCGTCGAGCCGCCCGTGATCAAAAACACCCTCACCGAGGTTCTGTGCAAAGCCGGCGTGCATGAATACGCCGTCTCCGAGACGCAGAAGTACGGGCATGTGACCTATTTCTGGAACGGCAACCGCTCCGGCAAGGTCGATGAAAGCCTCGAGGTCTATGAAGAAATCCCGTCCGACGTGATTCCGTTTGAAAAGGCGCCGGCAATGAAGTCCGTGGAAATCACCGACCATCTGGTTGCCGCGATGGCGTCCGGCAAGTTCCAGTTCCTGCGCTGCAACTACCCCAACGGCGACATGGTCGGTCACACCGGCGTGATTCCGGCAGTCATTTCCGCGATGGAGTCCGTCGACGAGGCAGTCGGCAGAGTCATGGAAGCCGCCGACAAATACGGCTACACGCTTCTCGTCACTGCCGACCACGGCAACGCCGACCAGATGACGGAAACGAAGAAGGGCAAGACCTCCATCCGCACCGCCCATTCTCTCAACCCCGTTCCCTTCATCATCTATGATAAGGACAACAAGTTCCAGATCAAGGACGGTCACTACGGGCTTGCGAATGTCGCGCCCACAATCGTGACCATGATGGGACTCCAGACGCCCGATTGCTGGCAGCCCAGCATGATCTAAGCGAGAACTGCCCGGAGCTAGTGCTCCGGGCAGTTTTGGGTCAAAGCCTCGCAGAGTTCAGCCCCGCAGGGCGAAATAAAATGGAAATATACTACTCGCCTCGCAAGTGTGGAATTTTTGTCCCTTTGGGACAAAAATTATGCGCGCAGTCGAGGTGCCATCCCTGCTGCCCAAAAGGCTGACGCCTTTTGGGCAGTCTTCCGCCCGGAGCGTTGGCTCCGGGCGGTTTTTTTGCCTCTTGTGCTTTTGGGTAAAATCGGTTATAATAGTATGTAATTATCGCCATCTTGCATATCCCCGCTCCACACGGAGCGTTTGATCTCTGGCAAACAAGGAGGTTCTGTTATGATCCGGCTGAAAACGGAAGAAGGCACCATTGCTGTTGACAATGCGGTCTATACCAATATTGCAGGCTATGCGGCGACGAACTGCTTCGGCGTCAAGGGCATGGCGGTCCGGTCCATGACCGACGGGCTTGTCCATCTGCTGCGCAAGGAGGCAATGGGCAAGGGCGTGCGCGTCACGTTCCAGGATGACAATTCCATTGCCATCGACCTGCACATCATGGTGGACAAGGGCGTGAACATCCGCGCCATTTCCGCGTCCATCATCAAGGAGGTCCGCTATTTCGTCACAAAGTCCACCGGCACCGAGGTCAGTGCCGTCAACGTCTTTGTTGACTCGATTACCATTGACTAAGCGCGCGTGCGCAACCGGAGGTGTATTGACTTTGAGACAAACCATGGACGGCGCGGCATTTGCCCGGATGATCGTATCCGCCAGCGCCGCAATTGAGCAGAAAAAGCAGAAAATCAACGAGCTGAACGTCTTCCCGGTGCCCGACGGCGACACCGGCACCAATATGAGCATGACCCTCGCCGCTGCGGCGCAGGATCTCAAAAAGCGCAGCCCGGAGTCTCTGACGAAGGCTGCCGACATGACAGCGTCGGCGCTCCTGCGCGGCGCGCGCGGAAACTCGGGCGTCATTCTTTCGCTTCTGTTCCGGGGCTTTTCCAAATCGCTCAAGGGAAAGCTGGAAGCAAACGGCAAGGATTTTGCCGAGGCGCTGTCCGCCGGTGTGGAAGCGGCGTATAAAGCCGTCATGAAGCCTGCCGAGGGCACCATCCTTACCGTCTCCCGCCTGACCGGCGACGCGGCAAGAGACCTTGCAGCGGACGACGCCAATCTGGAAAGCGTCCTGATGGGCTCCATCGAGACGGCGAAGGTCGCGCTGGAGAACACCGTCAATCAGAATCCGGTGCTCAAAAAAGCCGGTGTGGTAGACGCGGGCGGCATGGGCTTTGTCACGATTTTAGAGGGCATGCTCGCAAGCCTGCAGGGAAACGACGTTGCCTTGCAGGAGAACGCAGGCGAGACGAAGGAGCAGGCGGACTTTACCGACTTTGCAACTGAGGATATTACGTTCGCCTACGATACGGTCTATATCGTCCGCAAGAAGGACGAGACCGTCAATCTCGAGCCGCTGCGTGTATACCTCGACTCCATCGGCGACAGCCTTGTCATCGGCGAGGACGACGAGGCGTTCAAGGTCCACGTCCACACGAACATTCCCTGGGAAGCGCTTGCCGAGTCCCAGAAATACGGCACGCTGGAGCTGGCAAAGATCGAAAACATGCGCATGCAGCACGACGATCTGGCAGAAGGGCGCAAGGCGCGCTCGACCGACGATCTAGACGCCATCGAGCAGGAGCTCGAAGCAGGTGACACCGCAAAGCCCGCGCCCGCCGCGCCGGAAAAGCCCTTCGGCTTTGTCGCCGTCTGCGCGGGAGAAGGTCTTGCCGGTGTGTTCCGCGATCTCGGCGCCGACGGCATCATTGAGGGCGGACAAACCATGAACCCCTCGACCGAGGACATTCTTCATGCCATCGAGCAGACCCCGGCAGAGGTTGTCTTTGTGCTCCCCAACAACAAGAACATCATTATGGCGGCGCAGGCGGCGCAGGAGCTGGCGACGCGCGAAGTCGTGGTTGTACCCACCAAAACCGTTCCGCAGGGCATCACGGCGATGCTGAGCTTCGACGAGACGCAGTCCGCCAGTGAGAACGCGGAGTTGATGACCGAGAGTCTGGCAGGCGTGACGACGATGCAGATTACATACGCCGCGCGCAACTCCGACTTTGAAGGGCGCGACATCCACGAGGGCGAGTATCTCGCGCTTTACAACGGCGCGCTGCTCGGCAACAGCCCGGACCTCGACGCGCTGCTTTCGGCAATGGCAGAGAAAACAGCCGAAGAGGGCAAGGAATTCATCAACATCTTCTACGGCGCGGATACCACGCCAGAGCAGGCGTCCCACGCGGCGGAGCTGTTTACAAAGGCGCTTCCGAATGCGGAGGTCAACGTCCTGTCCGGCGGTCAGCCGATTTACTACTACCTCATTTCCGCCGAATAACAAAAACGCATAAAAATTCCCGGTACAGTTTTGATACTGCACCGGGAATTTCTTTTAAGACCGGGGGATCTCAATCTATGCAAGCCACCGTTCGGTCAGACACCGTCCGGCGGGTCTTGGCGCTTAGTTCCCGAAGCCGGGAATCTGCTGGAAGAACTCAAACGGGTTCATATTGCCATAGCCGTAGCTGTAGCCGTTCGAGCTGTCGGAGCCGCTGCCGGGCTGTCCCTGCTGACCGCTCTGCTGATTGTCCTGCTGGCTCTGCTCGTTCTGCGCGGCATTCTCCCGTTCGGTGATCACGTCGTCCGTGGGCCGCTCGTCAAGGGTAACGGATGCTTCAACCTCCGCACCCGCACGGTAGACCTTGATCGTCGCAGTATCGCCTGCTCTGCACTTATTGAGCGCTGCCACCAGATCGGTGTAGGACGAAATTTCCGCATCGTTGAAGCCGATGATGATATCGCCCTCCTGCAAACCGGCCTTCTCGGCACAGCCGCCTTCTTCCACGGTCCGGATCATCGGGCCGGTCGGAAGACCATAGGTCGCAGCGGTCGTGCTGTCAAGATCCTTGACCGTCACACCGAGATACGCTCTGCCGGTCACATGACCGTACTGCTGCAGATCATAAATCACACGCAGCGCGTCGTTGATAGGAATTGCAAAGCTGATGCCTTCGATGCTCGCACCGGAAGACGTGGAGCCGGAGTACTTTGCGCTCGTGATGCCAATCACATTGCCGTTCATGTCAAACAGCGGTCCGCCGGAGTTGCCGGAGTTGATGGCGACATCCGTCTGCAGCATGTTGATGGGCTTGCCGTCGGTGTTGATCTCGCGGTCGAGCGCGCTCACAACGCCTGCCGTCATCGTAAAAGTCAGCTCGCCCAGGGGGTTGCCGATGGCAATGACCTCTTCGCCGACTTCGATCTGGTCGGAGTCGCCGATGGTCACGGTCTGAAGGCCGGTTGCGTCAATTTTCAGAAGCGCAACGTCGTTCATTTCATCGGTGCCGACGATTTCCGCGTCATACTCGTCGCCGTTATAAAGCTTCACAGTCACGCTTGTCGCACCTTCAACGACATGGTTGTTGGTCACAACGTAGCCGTCCGAAGTGAGGATGAAGCCGCTGCCGCTGGCAGATGCCGACGCAACCTGACCCCAGACGTTGGTGGTGATCTGCGTCGCAATACCGACGCAGGCGTTCACGTTCATCGCGTAAACCTCTTTGGGGCTGAGGCTCTTGCCGGTGTCATTGCTCGAAAGCGACGTCGGAAGCTGCGATTTTTCAATGGTGTAGCCGCCGTTCTCGCTCTGCGTATCCTGCGCGCCGTCCTGCGCATCCTGCGCCGGTTCGACCGTCTGGCTGCTCATGGTTTCCGCCGCCTTGGCGTTCGCCTCTTCATTTTTGCGGCTGATGCTGTTGATCACGCTCGTGAGCGCCGAGCCGCCGATGGAGGCGACCAGCGCAACCGCGACCAGCAGCGCGATCATGCGTCCGCCGATGCCGTTTTTCTTTTTGTTGGAATTGTGGTCCTGATCCTGATTTGGATGATAGCTCCCATCATAGGAACTCTGCCTGTATCCTTCCGAGCCGTTCGAATTGTCCATGGACTCGAAGGAATAATTCATTCTTTCGTTTTCATGTTCCATCATAATGATCTGCTCCTTTATGCACGCCGGTTTTCTGCACCAACGTTTTCTTCTTTTGTATGATGCTATCCTACCGTGCAATTATGACCAGATTATGACGATTCAAAAAACGTTGTTTTAACATTCCGAATCCGGACCGTAAACAAAAAGCCGCTGCATATTACCCGGTTTATTCCTCCTTCTGCTTCGCGTAGGGATCCAGGAAGGGCGTGGGCGCTTTTTTATACGTCGCAAGGCTCACCAGCACCAGCGCCAGCGCGCACGCAATCGCGCCCGGTACCGTCGCGCCGATGCCGAACGGAAGCCCGATGAGCTTCCAGAAAATCGTCACCGAGAAGCCCGCTGCCATGCCCGAGAGAATGCCCGCCTTCGTCGCCTTTTTCCAGTAGAGCGCCGCAAACGCCGGAAGACCCGCTGCCGCCGCGTAAAAGCTCCAGGCAAACATCAGGATGTTATACGCATTTTTGATGTAGAGCGCGATAATCAGCGCGCCGAGCGGCAGCACGACGGCAAACACGCGCGTGAGCATCAGCTCTTTTTTCTCCGGCGTATCCGGCCGGAAGGTCTTATAGATATCGTGGACGCAGGTCTGCACGGAGACGATCAGATAGCTGTCCGCCGTCGACATGATGACGGACAAAATGCCCGCCAGCGCCAGACCCGTGAGTCCCACCGGCAGAATTTCGATTGCCAGCGCCGGAACCACCGCGTCGGTCGAGCCGTAGGCGATGATCTTTTCCGCCGGAACGAGCTGATGCGCGACCACGCCCATGAACCACACCAGAGGAATCGTCAGTCCATAGACGAACGTTCCGAGGAACAAGCCTTCTTTTGCCGCCTTCTGGCTCTTCGCGGCAAATGCGCGCTGCCACATTTCCGCGCCTGCCAGCGTAAAGACGAAATACGTAATGATATCGCCCACAATGCCGCCGTCCAGATACGGCGTCGACAGCTCGGGCGCGAGATTCTGCAAAAAAGCGCCCATGCCGCCGAGCTTGGCGAGAGACGAGGCGGGAATGAGAATATAGACAAACAGAATCAGCATCACGAACTGGAATACGTCCGTGTAGATGACGCCGAACAGACCCGACGTTGCCGTGTAGATGATGAACACACAGCACGCAATAATTGCCCCCATCTCATAGGAGATGCCGATTTCGTTTCCGAGCATGTTGATGATTGTCGCCGTCGCCGTGACCTGAGAGGCGACCGTGCCCATCATCGTAAAAGCAATCAGCGCGCCAAGCGTGACCTTCGCGCTCTTGCCGAAGCGCTGCTCGAAAAGATCGGGGATGGAGGAAACGCCAAACGTCGTGCCGACGGCGGAAATCCGCCCGGCAAAGCCTGAGAAGATGAACATGCCGAGAAGATAAGGTAGCGCCGTCATGATCGCCTTGAAGCCGCTCGAGTACGCCACACCCGCGCGTCCCATCAGGCCGCTTCCGCCGATGATCGTCGCGCAGACCGTCGCCATCAGCACCAGAGGTCCAAACGATCTGCCGCCCAGGTAGTAGTCGTCCATATTCCGCACCTTGCGGACCACGACCAGTCCGATCAGCACCATCGCAATCAGATACGCCGCAATAATCAGTAAATCAATTGTGTGAATTTCGTTATGTACCATAGCTTCTCCTTTGTCTTTCGTATTTCCGGCTTACCCCGCCGGCGGGGGCTTATGGATTGGAGGAAAAGAACCGGACGACGCCTTTTCGCGCCTCCAGATCACCCACGAAGATCAGGAGATCTCCACACCGCAATGCGGTGTCCGGTCCGGGGGAGACAATCTCCTGCCCGCTTCTTCGGATCGCAACCACCGTCGCGCCCGTCGCGCGCCAGAATTTCAGCGCTCCGAGGCTTTTTCCCGCGCCGTCCCAGTCCTCGGGGATACGGACGCAGTAGTTGGGAAGGCTCTGCGCCGCCTGCGCGGGCAGAATCATCTCGTCCAGAATGCTACTGCAGAGCTCCTGCAGCTCCCGCCCGAGCGCCTGCTGCTGCTCCAGAAGCTGCCGCAGCTGATGCTTCTTGCCGATCAGACCGCCGCCGTCTTTGAAGCTGCCGAGGCACTGGCGCGCCTGCGCGGCGGAAAGCACGTAAACGCCGCTCTGCTCGCGCACGTTGACGACCGCCCGGTCCTGCAGCACCTGCACCGCCTTGCGGATGGTCTCCGGCGAGACGTTATACTCGCTCGACAGCTTCGATCTGCCGGAAAGCTTCTCCCCTTCCTGCAATTCTCCGTCTGCGATGCGCTGCGCGATGGACCGGGCAATCCGCATATATTGCGGAAGTGCGTCGTTTTCCACAGAAAATCCCTCCTGTTCCCTTCATTTCTCTCCTATTATATCAACTGACAACCTAAATATCAAGTTAAGTTTTCAGTTAAAAATTGTAAAAAGCCGCCTGCCGGACAAAATCCGGCAGGCGGCTGGCTGTTATTCTTCCGCATAGCGCGCGGGAAGCGCATCGAGCGCTTCGCAGCGGACGGCAAGGCGCGTAGTGCCTCCCACTGTGCAGGTGAAAAGCGTCAGATCCCAGTCTCCTTCGGTCATTTCCTCCACCGCCGTGGGCGCAAGGGTTTCCAGCGCCATGACTTCATAGGAAAAGACGTTGCCGTCCATGTCCGTAAACGTAACCGCATCTCCCGGCTGCAGCTTTTTCAGCTCCCGGAAATGTCCCGCGTAGTTGTGCCCCAGAATCACCAGATTGTGCGTATACGCAGAGCCGGAATACCGGCACGGCGCCAGACGCAGGCTCTCGTAGCTCCACTGGTCGATCACCGGCAGCTCCAGAGAAATTGCCGGCAGCGACAACAGCCCGATATAGTCCGCCCCGTCGACCGTTTTAACCGGCATATCCATCTGCGGATTGAGAAGATAGTCCGGAATTTCCTCCAGCGCCGTCTCGCGGACGGGCTGCACGGAAACCGCCTCAGACGCTTCTGCCTCCTCCAGCTCCGGCTTTAACGCTTCGAGCGTCACCTGGACCTGCATGCTTGCCATCGCGTCGGTCATCAGGTTGTACGCCGTGAGGCAAAGCGCTGCCAGAAGAAGCAGCAGTCCGATTGCCGTAAAAATTTTCCCGCGTCTTGTCATGCTTCTGTCTTTCTATCCAGCGCGCCGAGAATCAGAAACACCAAGCCAGATAGCGCCAGCGCCTCCACGTGCCACCACACCGCGCCCGTCTGCGGAAGCGTCGGCTTCGCGGGGCTCGAGGGCTTTGAGGGATTGGAGGGCTTTACCGGCGTATCCGGCGTGTCTGTCCGGTCCGGCTTTTTCGTATTGGTCACAACGAAGGTGATGCCCTCGCGCGTGATGCTGACCGTGTAGCCGGAGACGGTTTTCTCCGTGACCGACCAGCGCGCATCCGCGTCGAGATCCAACCAAGTGTAGCGCCAGTTGTTTTTTTCGCTCAGCTTTACCGTATCATATACTTTTCCGTTTCTGAGCAGCTCCACAGTAATCTCCTGCGGGCAGCTATTCTCTGCGCCGTCGTCGTCCCAGACCTTCAGGACCTTGCGCGTGACGGTATCGCCGTCGTCCGGAACCGGCGTTTTGCTGAACTTCACGTTTGCCGAAACGTCATAGACCCACTCGTTATTTTCCAGATCCTGCGTCGGCAGCAGCACGAAAAACGGCTCGGCGTCATAATCATTCCCGCCCTGTGTGTGCCGCTCGCCAATGACAAGGTACAGCCCAGCCGCAAGCGTTTTCCCCTGCGTGGGGAACGTGAGCATGCCGGTTTTGTCGGTTTTCCCGCTGTCTGCGGGCGTAAGCTCCCGGCGCAGCACGTAGCTTTCCAGCGTCTGCGCCATCTCGCGCCAGCGGCGGTCGTTTTTTCCGCGGATGTCCAGATCAAACTCATCAAATTCGGAGCGAACTGTCAGTTCGCCCGTCTCGTCTGCGTCTGCCACGCGGTAGATCGAGAACTTCGCGCCGGAAAGCGCCGTTTTTCCGTCCCGGTAGGTCAGCGTCAGCGTGGGCTTTCGGGTCAGATCGATGCTCCCCGCCGCCTGCGCGACGCTTGTCAGCAGGCACAGTACCGCTGCCAGCAGTGCAAGGGTTCTTTTTCTACGTGTCATTTTTATCCTCCCTGGATTTCCTCCGCCGCTTCGGCACGAGCAGAATCATCAGAAGAAGCAGCAAAACCGGAATTGCCAGCACCGGCGCAACGAGCAGCGGGTCAAACTGCGTTGCATCCGCCGTCACATGCATTCTCGCCGCCTCCGGCGTATTTTCTACCCGGTGCCCGCGCACCAGAAGCCGGTGTGTGTTGATGCCGTAGGGCGTACAGGTCACAAGTGTGCAGTAGTCCTCCCCCGGCACGATGCCGAGCGCGTCCACCTGCTCGGGTTCCACGATCAGAATCTGGTCGACCTCATAGGTCAGGACCTCGTCCAAAACGCGCAGCAGAAACGTATCGCCGACGGCTAGCTTATCGAGATTGGTAAACAGCTTCGCGCTCGGAAGCCCCCGGTGCCCGGAAAGCACACAGTGCGTCCCCTCCCCGCCCACGGGAAGGTTCGACCACTCGAGATGCCCGACCGCGACCTGCAGCACAGACTCCTCCGTGCCGTGGTAAATGGGAAGCGAGCAGTCGATCTCGGGTATTTCGATATAGCCCATCACGCCGAGCCCGGAAACGTCAAGCAAACTCTCATACGCCGCTTTCTGCTCGTCGGTCAGAGCAAACGCCGTTTCCCGCTGCGCAAGCGAGCGGTTATAGTCCTGCGCCGCCTTCCACATTTCGTCATACTGCGCAGTGTCCAGCTGCGAAACTGTTTCTGCGTAGCTTGCAATCGCGCGCGTCTGGTGCATCGAGTTCCAGTAGTCGCTCAGGCTCGGATACAGCAGCAGGGACACTCCTGCAAGAAGCAGCAGAACCAGAAAAGCAGTTGTCCAGTTGTTGTTCTTTTTCTTCATGCAGGGTTCTCCTTGCCGCTGCGCGCCGGGGGAATGCTCCCCCCGGCGGCAGTCGGAAAAAAATCAAAAATCAGTTGTGCTCTTTCATGCGCTTGCGGGTCACCAGCACCACAGCCGCGCCCAGCACGAGGACCGAGCCGAGGATGTAAAACACCGTCGTGCCCATGCCGCCGGTAGACGGCAGCTCCGTGCCGGACTGGTTGTTGATCTCGGCTACTACAGTCGTATAGGTCAGAGTAGCAGAATCTTCTGCCTTTGTGGCTCCGGTAATCTTGACTTCGACATCCTGCCCCAGACCGTTATAGCCCGCAGGAGCCTCGATTTCGCGGAGGTAGTATGTATCCGCATCCAGACCGTCAATTTCAATCTTGCCTTGCGTATTCGTGGTCAGGATGGTGCTAGCGTTCCATGGGATGGTTCCGTCCTCGCCCGCAGCAGGAACGTTTTCCCAACCGGTGAGCTTGCCGTTGTCAACAACCGCGACCTTATCCTTGTTCTTATTCAGCAGCACGAACTGAGCGTCCTTCAGAACCTTTCCCTTGTCGCCGTTGCCGTATTTCAAAACCTCCAGATCCCACGTATAGGTCGTGGTTGTGCTGGGAGGCGTGGTCGTGGTCTTACCGGACTGACCGTATTCAATCTTGCTTTCGTTGGGGTTGCCTTCTACGCCGACAACCGCGTTTTCGTTCAGAGTTGCCGTGTACGAAATGACAATCTTGTCGTTCGCCTTCAGCGTATCGCAGAACGCCTGCGTGAAGCGCACCTCAAACGTGCAATCATCGGTGAGACCCGTTGTCACAACCTCGTAGTTCTCCGCAGCAACGTCTGTCCCGTTCAGCGTCACCTTCGTCACGGCGGTAAACGTCAGACCTGCGGACATTTTGTCGTGGAACAGATAGTTCTCAGCGCCCGCCTGCGCGGTAATGGTGCTCTTGAAGTTGACGGTCTGACCGATGTCTGCATCGTTCGTCTTGCCGTATGCATTGGTGGAGTCCTCCTCGACCTCCTTCTCGTTGGTCGGCACGGCATTCTTTTCCTCGATGGTCACGTCCGGATTCGTCGTATCGAGCGAGCAGAGCGTGCCGAGCGTGGAGTCGACCAGATAGTAGCCGAGGTCCAGATTGTCAAACACAACCGTCGCAGATATCGCTTTGGTCCGCCCCTGATTGCTGCTCAGGTTTGCCGCATACGCCTGCGCCAGCTTTGCAAAAGCGGCAGCATCCGCATTTTCGACCCAGGTCACATAGCCCTGATCATTGGTGACCAGATAAGTGTCCTTGATGTCTTTGCTCTCTACAAAGTCTTTCCAAGCTGCCGTTGCCTTATAAGAGTATGCGTTCGATTCTTTGTTGTAGCTTTCCAGATGCAGAATCTCATAGATCGTATACGTCTGACCTGTAATCGCATTATCGATGGTAATGCGGCCTTCATTGACCGCTGCGGCGAACACACCGGCGCTCAGCGCCAGTACCATTACCAGCGCCAGCACAAGACTGGCAATTCTCTTGACATGCTTCATGATTTTCTAACGTCCTTTCCTGTTTCCCTGCAAAAGTTTCTGCTTTTTCTCGCATCAGGAGGATGCGGTATCCTCCCTTCTGCGTCTGCGTTTGATCCGGTACAGTCCAAAGCCCGCTGTCAATACCAGCGCCAGCCCTCCGACTGTAAACCACTGTGTTCCGCTCCCGCCGGTGCTCGGAAGCGCGTAATAGGTGTTGTTTACAATCACACCCATTTCGTTCTGGCCCCACGTCCCGGTCTGCTTGTAATCGGGACCGAGGACCTGCACCGTAACCTCGTCATATGTCACCGTGACCACATAGTGCTCTCCGGTTTTGGAGTATCCGTCCGGAACCTTCGTCTCCGACAGATCGTAGCTGTGACCGGAGGGAATGCCGGTAAAGCTTACCTTGCCGTCGTCACCGGAAACCGCCTCCTGCGGCAAAATGGAAACCTGTGTGCCATTTCCGCGGCAGATTTTGCAGTTGTCGCTGTGCGTGAGCGTAAACTCCGCGCCTGCCAGCGCATTTCCGCGGTTATCCTGCTTCAAAAACGTCAGCTCACCCAGATAGCCCTCCACCGACGGAATCGGGAACTCCAACTCCTTCTGGTCGGAAACCTGTACCTTGCCGTTCACCGTCTCAATCACGCGGTATTTGAGCGTCGTTTTGCCGTTGGTCTCGTACTCCTTCCGCTCGATGAAGCCGATCTGCTCGTTTTGCAATCGCACCCGGTAGCGCAGCGTGTAGATATAGGTCGTCGTGCCGCCGCCCGTTTCCGTCGTATAGCCGGACTGCTTGAGATCCCAGGTAATCTCATCGGCGGCAAAGCTTGCGGTGTTTTCATCGCCGGGCTGATTCGCGCCGGACAGCGCTGCATGGTAGCCTATTTTGTTTTTGTCATAGAGTCCGATGAACTCCACCGCGTCAATTTCTCCGCCGCCGACTGGCATCGGGTCCGACGCCACCCAGTCCGCCTTGCTCGCGTTCTCGATGGTCGTCTTGATGGTCTCAAAAATCTGATCGTATGCCGCCTTCAAGCCTTCCGTGTTGGTGCTGTCATAGTAGTATCCCGAGCCGATGCTGTTGCTCAGCCAGTTCTTATAGGATTCTGTGCTCCTCGGGTCGCCGATCTCATAGCTTGTGCCGGTCCGGTCCACAACGGAGTAGCCATTTGCATTTTCACTCTGGGTGATGTACTGCTGAATGGTCTGACCGCCGACGTCCACGCCGATGGAGAAGATCGTCGTGTCCGCATTTTTGATGCTTTGCGCCATGTTCCTTGCACGGATTGCCGCTTCGTCGGAATAGCTGGTGCCATAAGACGTAGGTTTGTTCAGCACATGGTCATAGAAGATTTTCCCGGTCGTATCATAGGGGTCATAGCCGCTATAGCCGCTGCTAATATACGTGGTTGGGAAGCCGTCTGACAGGAAGATGATGTACTTGTTTTTGTTGGCAGCACCGGCAAGCATATCGCTTCCCATTTTCAGCCCCGCCTCAATGTTCGTAAACCGCGTATGACTTGCGTTGTAGCCGTCTGCCGCGATGATTTTCCCCGTTTCCGTGCGCATCGTGTCTTTGAGCGCCGCAAGCGTTTTCTCATCCGTACAGCTCTGCAAGCCAAAAATCTGATGTGCATCCGTGTTGAACGCCACATAGCCGACCTTGCTCACGCCGAGCGAATTACTTGCAGCAAATTGATCAAGAAACTGCTCTGCCGCCTCCATTGCCGCTGTGTAGCGCGTGCTGCCGCCGAAGTTGCTGTTCATCGTGTTGGAAATATCCATCACGATCACGACCGCCATATCGGGCTCCTTGATAACCTCACTGATTGTGCGCGGCGTGCGTACCTGCAATGTGATGTCGAACACGTTTTCCAGGTCCGTTCCGGCAATCGTCTTGCTCACGCTGACGCCGTCGCCGCTCTCATTGCTGCCGCCCTCTTCTTTAATCTGCCGAGACGAGGGTGCATTCGTACTCTGCACCAAAGCCGGTGCATTCTGTGCAAACAAAGCGATCTCACCGTTATCGTCGTCATAGCCGTCATATGCCGCGTCGGCATATTCCTCAAACCAGCCGCTGTCGCGCAGCAGCATCCAGTTGGTGCCCACGCACGGCTCGGCAATCGTTTCATATTCGTCCGTCAGCAGCGCCTGCACCCGCTCATAGAGCGCGGCGAACCCGTCGTCTGAAAGCTTCCCGTCCTGATGCGCCTGCTCAAGCTCTGTCAAAAGCTCCTGCGCCGCAGAAATATCCTCGTCTGTCAGCTCCTCCAGCGCCTCGAACTGCTCGACCTGCTGCGTAAAATCAAGCAGGAACGCTTCCAGCTCTTCTTCCGTGTAAGAAGGTTCCTGCGGCTCGTCGGAAGCGGCAGCATAGCACTCGTCCGAGTGCCGGTGCTCTTCGAGCTTGCAAAGAAGTTCCCCGCCTGCGCCGTAGCAGGCATCGGTATGCTCATGCTCTTTCAGCCCGCAGGCAAGCTCCGGCGCTTCCTCGTCCGTGGTTTCCTCCGGTTCTTCCTCGTCCGGATTTTCGTCCGGGTTTTCATCCATCGCTTCGTCCGGGTTTTCCTCGGCAGGCGTCGGATTTTCCGGTTCGTCCATCACCGGCACATCGGCAGGCGCTTCGTCCTGCGGCAGCGCGCCGAAGCCGAAAACGTCCTCGTCCGTCAGCTCGTGCCGCTTCTCGACGACCTCGCCGCCAACGTTTCCTTCCACGGTTTCCATCGTCTCGCCGCGCAGCTCGGTCACAATGCCGACATGGTCGCTCGCGCCGTCGCCGTCTGTATCAAAAAACACCAGATCGCCCGTCTTCGGCGTATAACCGCCCGCGTCGCGGTAAAGCCCAGCGTCTGTCAGCCGTTCTGTCCAGTAGGCGCAGCCCGCGGCATACGGAACATCCGCCTGCGCCACGCCCGCGTAGTGCAGGCAGAACGAGGCGAACATCGCGCACCACTCGCTGTAGGGATAGCCGTACCATGCGCCGTAGCGCGTGTAGCCGTGCTTGCCGCCTGCGTCATCGACCTCATAGTTGCGCCCGCTCTGCGTGTAGCCAATCTGGCTCTTTGCCACCAGCGCAACGTTCTCGCCTGCCGTTTCGCCGGTCAGCTCGGGGATTGTCGCCTCCCACTCGCCGGCGCTTTCCAGATCTGCGGATTTGTCCGAATAGCAGATCAGGCTGTGCGTATGCTCCGGCTTCGTGCAGACAAACTCGCGCGTATAGCACGCTTCCGTATGCCGGTGCGGCTCAGAAATCTCCTGCTGCTCTTCCTCGCCGCAGATCAGCGTCTCTTCATAGCCGTAGCAGTCCTCGGTATGCGTATGCCCTTCGATCACCTCTGGCTGCGTGCAGACGAGATTACCTTCTTCGTCGTAGCAATCGTCCGTGTGCTCGTGCAGGGTATCTTCGCATTCTTCCAGACCGCAGGTCAGAACCTCTTCATAATCGCAGCACGTCGCCGTATGGATATGCCCCTCCGGCTGCACCACGTCAAATTCTTTGTCGCAGAGCAGCACCGTCTCGTAGCAATCGTCCCCGTGCCGGTGCTCCTCCATGCCGCAGTAAGTCTGCTGCGCCATTGTAATGGCAGGCAGAATCAGCGCATACGTCGTGCAGAACACGACCACCGCCGCCAGCGCCATGACCGCGCTGCGCCAGCGCTTTTTCCTGCGCCTCCGGCTTGTATATGCTGTTACCTCGTGCCGCGCGTCCATTGTCATCTCACCCACCTTATGAAAGTCTTCCGAATCCGGCAAGCGGCCAGACTCTCCAAACGATTTTTCCGACAACCTGCTCCTCCGCCACACAGCCGACCTCCGAATGCCGGGAGTCCGCCGAGGTGGACCGATGGTCTCCCATGCAGAAATACCGGCTCTCCGGCACCTGATAGGGAAGCTCGATGTTGCAGTCGCCAAACGACTTTTCTGTCACATACGGCTCGTCGAGCTGCTTGCCGTCAACATAGACCGTGCCGTCGGGGTCGATATCTACCCACTGCCCCGGTCCGGCAATGCAGCGCTTGACGAGAATCTTATTTCCGAGATAAAACGCAATCAGATCGCCCTGCTGAAAGTCCGCGCCTTTGAGCGAGATGACGATGTCTCCTTCCGAGAGCGTCGGCGTCATCGAAGAGCCGTAGATCTGCAGCACCGGCGTCAGTACCGTCGCCACCAGCACAGCCAGCGCCGCCACGACAATCAGCACATTCACCGTGCTGCGCAGCGTCTGGCGGTAGCGCCTGCGATAGCGAAGCCGCTCGCGCTCGGCGCGCACCTGCTCGATGGCAGGCACCTCCACCGGCTTCTTTTCCTTCCCCCACATACCAGATCCCCTTACTTCTGAAGCGCCAGCCGCAGCGCCTCGTAGGATTGGAGCATCGTGTCGGTCTTCTCCTGAAGCTCTGCCCACTTCTGCTGAGCGCCCTCGCCCTGCATGGCGCGGATGCGGTCTGCCTCCTGCTGCGCCTGCTGCACAATGGCGGTTGCCTTGCGCTGCGCGTCTGCCACGATCCGGTCGGCAAGCTGCTGCGACTGCTCGTTTGCTGCATGGACCTGTGCCAAATACTGATCCGCCGCCGCCTGCGCCGCCTCAAACACCCCGTTCAGCGCCAGCGCCGCCTCGGCGATCGAGCCCGCGTTTTCCAGCTTCACGGTCCGGTCCGACAGCTGTTTGCGGATGGTTTCGTTTTCCTGTTCGAGCCGCTGCGTTTTCTGCTGCAGCTCATAAATAATGTCCAGCAAATCCTCACGTGTGAGACGCCGGAACTCCCGATCCGTCATGCTTTGTTCTCCAAATCCTTCCAGGTATTTGATTCCTCTGCGCGCTTTTGGAAACGTTTAATTCATTGGCTCCATGTATTGTCTTCTATTGTCAATCATAAACAATTTGACGCTCGAAATCAAGTACTTTCGTGTTAAAACATTCGCATTTTACATGTAATTTGCCCACCTTTTCTGCATAATTCTTCCAGAAATATTATATATATATCCATAATAAAGCGATGCCCGCCTACCGGGCAGCCGTCCTGCCTTGATAAGCGGAGCATCCTCTTTTTTGCATCCAACCGGCGCGCCGGTTTTGACGCGCCCTATTGCACCCGGTAACCCGAAAGCACCAGCTCTGTTACCTGCTCCCAGAACGCACGCTCGGGCGCGCAGTAGCGCCGCGCCCCCGGAATTTTATGAAACGAGCCAAGCCTTCGCTTCTCGTCCACCCACGCCTCAAACGTCTGCTCCTGCGTCTGCTCCATCTCTCACGACCCTTTCTCTGCCGCACCGTCTCTGTTCGGCACGTGGTAAATATTGTCGTAGCAAATCATACGATAAAGCTATTAACATGCAACGATTTTTCAAAGTATAAGAAACGAAATATCGTAGGTGGTGGTTGTGTGACAGATATTCTCTCGATGATTCGTCAAAACCGCGAGGCACGCGGCTGGACCGAATATCAGCTTGCCGAACGCTCGGGGCTGCCGCAGTCGACCATTTCCTCGTGGTATAAAAAGGGCATGACGCCGTCTTTTTCGTCGCTGGAAAAGATCTGCGGTGCCTTCGGTCTGACGCTCTCGCAGTTTTTTGCAGATGGGCAGGAGCGTCTCGCGCTGACAGACGATCAGCGCCGCCTCTTGGATGCCTGGGCGCTTCTGACCGCCCCGCAAAAAGACGCGCTGCTTCTTTTGATGCAGACGATGTACTGAGGCGCGTATCCATCCGTATAACGCAAAGAAGGATACCGGTTATCCGGCACCCTTCTTTTCTTTGCATCTCAAAGCCTCAGAGCAGGCTCGCGGCAAGATGCCACACGGGCTCGGCAAGCACATAGCCCAGCGCCGCCGAGCAGACGTTCGCACAAATGGCGTAAAGCACTGCCCTCCGTTTGCTCCTTCCCCGGAGCGTTCTGGCGTAGACGCACGACTCGATCAGCGTCACAAGCGCCTCCGCCGGGAAAAACAGCAGGAAATAGAACCAGCTTACGCCGCTTTGCAGCGCAAAAAACGAGAAGCATCCGTGCAGCAGCCCCTGCGTCAGGAAATTGACCAGCAGCACCGTCTTCCAGTTTTCCCGCAGGGAAAATCCGAACAGCAGCAACACCAGAAATTCAATCACGAGCGTCGGCACAAACGTCGCCAGAAACTGCAGCACATAGCCCCGATACACCGGCTGCGGCTCCACGGTCTTTGCCGCCCAGTCAACCGTCACGATGCTCTGCAGGGTGTCTCGCTGCAACACGTCGGACAAAAACACTTCGCCGGACTGCGTCACCATCAGAATCCGGTACGTCTGCGGCACGCCGACATAGCGGAACGTATGAAGCATCTCGCCGTTTTCGCCTGCCTGCCCGGTAAGGTCTCCCCAGATGGGCGCTCTGGTTGAGCCCTGCGAAATGCAGCCGTGCCATCCTGAAGGAATCGCCGCACGAAACGCCTGCAGCAGCGCCGGGTCCAGCCCCGTCTCATCCGTTTCATACGCGCCCGTGTAGGTTCCCTCGTCCAGAAGATCGAGATAGTATGCCTCCTGCGGCGCATGCACCACACGCACCGCCATCTGCGGCTTAGGACCGGAATCGGCGAATACAACCGTCGTCAGAAGCACTGTCAATACCAGCAGCAACACCGCCGCGCGAAACCGTCTTTTCATGGAAGATGCTCCTTTCGTCTCAGGATTGTCCTATCTGCATCTTACCACACGCCCGCTGTTTTGAAAAGAGTCTAGCTTCCATATTGCTCCTGCAGATAAATGCCCGCGCGCGACTGGATATTCTGCGCCGCCTGTTCCGCGGAGATGCTGCCGGCAAAATAGCCTGCTGCCTCCTCGCAGAGAATATCTTCCAGCGCCCTGTCCTGCCCCGTGCGCACGGTAATGGTCTCCAGCAGCGCATAAAACTGCGCCGCATCCGATTCGCCGAGCAGCTCCACCTCGCCGTACCAGTCGGTGCGGTTTCCTGCCATAAAATCCTCCATTTCCGCGCGCAGCAGCGCGGAATTTGCCGGAATTCTGTTTTCCTGCTGATAAGAAAAGCAGAAAGCAAAAAACGCCTTCGCTCCATCGAGATCGCTGCACTGTGGTCCGAGTCCGAGAGACGTGAGAATATTATACGCGCTGCCGCTGCCGCTTTCTACCGGGAAGCCTGCATAGGTGTAGCCCTGCTCGCCCCATGTCTTCGCGTAATACTCTCCCCGCCCGGCAAGCCACGAAACGGAGCTGATCCAGCCAAGGCCGACGAGCGTTGTCTCCGGGCTATCCGGCGTCGAGCCGTCGCCGCCCCAGCGCTTGCACCAGGTCAGATAGTCACAGAATTCCTGCGAGTCAAAGCGGCAGGTCGCCGTTTCCCGGTCCGTGAATGCGCCGATACAGAACAGCGCGCAGAGCCCGAACAGATTGCCCGGCGTATTCCAGGAGTCGACCGGCACCCAGCCCTCCGGCATCTGCGCGCGCGCCTGCTCCAAATCCTCCAGCGTCACGCCCGGCTCCGGCACGAAGCGTGCAGGCGCGATCAGCGTATCAATCTGAACTGTCAGCGGCAGCTCATACACCGCGCCGTCCTGCTCCAAAAGCCGGTACAGCCCCGGCAGCAGATTCTCCTCCGTCAGAAAATCCACCGTCAGCGGCAGAAGATCGGCGCAGACCGCCTCTGCGCGAAGAGCTGGCGGGTTGAACCCATTGATATCATAAAACGCAAACAGGTCTGGTCCCTGCCCCGCCATAATCTGCGTGCGCAGAACATCCAGAGACGCCGCGTCAGTATCATATTCCGAATCGGAATACGTTTCATACTCGATCCGATACCGGTCCTGACCGGTGTTGAACGCCTGCACCATCTGCCCAAAGTCATACGAAACCGAGCCTCCGCCCGTCACAATGGCAAGCTGCAGCACGGTTTTCTCGGGCACGCTGCCGTCTTCCCAGCGCAGGAAGGTCAAGCCCTGACCGTTCGGCGTATACAAAAGATAGCCTTCCGGCATCTCCTGAAGCTGCTCCGCCTCCAACCGAATGCCCAGCTCCCGCGCGGAAGCCGACACTTGCGTCTGCCCCGTCTGCATGTCCATCGTGCAAAGCCCCGTGTCATCGCAGAGCAGCACGCCGCCGTCCAGCGCCAACCCGAGCCCCGTCGTTTCCCGACTGACCGCTTCTTCTCCCAGCGGCGCGAGCGTCTGCGCGTCAAATTGCCGCAGCTCCGAGTCGGCGCCGCCTAAGACGTTCCGCGTCAGAACAAGAAGCGTATCTCCTTGCCGCTGCATTGCGGCAAACAGCCAGCCATCGGCGTTGGGGTCAACCGTCTGGCGCGCAAGCTCTGCGCCCTGTTCGTCCAGCAAAATCAGCTGCGAACCGGCAAGCAGGCAGAAGCCGGTCTTCGTCCGGACCAGCTGGAAAAACCGCGTGCCCTGTTGGGCGTCCTTGATCGAAACCGGAACCGTCTGTTCCTGCGCGAAGCTTTCGTCGTATTGCGTCAGCATCAGGCGCCCCTCCGGCTCGGGCTCCACCCGCATGAGCAAATCCTCTCCCATCGGGACAAAATACCGCGCCGGCACGCTGCCGCTGAGCAGCCACGCGCCGCCCGCTTCGTCTGCGCAGAGCGCATACAGATAGTCCGCGCCTTCTGCAAGCGTCAGCTGTTCGGTTTCGCCGCCCAGGTCCTGCTTCCAGAGTGCAGGTCCTTTCTCTGCCGGACCGCCCGCCAGAATGGTATCCCCTGCCGCTGTCAGCGCCGTCGCCAGCTGCAGGTCTCCCGGCAGCGGCAGACTTGCATATTCCAGATGTCTCGTCTGTCCGTTTTCCGTTTCCTGTGTGGTTTTCCCGTTGGCTTCCGGCGCAGCTTCCTCGTTGGAAGAAGCCGCCTGCTCCCCGCCCGGCACGCAAAGCGATGTCACCTGTTTTTCCCGCGTACAGCCGCAGAGCATGGAAAGCAGCAAAATCAAAGCGCCGAAGCGCTGCATCATTCGTTTCAAGCCGTTATTTCCGGCAGCTGTCTGCCCGAACGCCGCCGCGCGCGCGGCGCCCGAGGGTCTGGTTGTCTGTGTAACTTTGCCGCCGGAACCTCCTTTCTCGTTTGTACTATCGCGATAGTCTATGTTCAGACTATCACACTCGTCCAATCCTGTCAACCCCTCTTGACAATTTCAGACGATTATGATAGTCTGGTATCAAACACATCGGAGGTAGCGCTATGAAGCTGTTCGACTCGGAATGGAAGGTCATGGAGGTTCTCTGGCAGCAAAACGACCAGACAGCGAAGGCGGTTTCGCTGCATCTGGCGCAAAGCGCCGGCTGGAACAAGAACACAACCTATACGGTGATCAAAAAATGCATCGACAAGGGCGCGATTGAACGCCGGGAGCCGAATTTTGTCTGCCACGCGCTGATTTCGAAGCAGCAGGCGCAGACGGAAGAGGCGCAGTCCCTGGTCGACAAGGTCTTCGGCGGCTCTGCCGAGCTCTTGTTTGCATCCCTGCTGTCGGACCGTTCGCTCAGCAAAGAGGAACTCGACCGGCTCAAGGCGCTGGTGGAGGCGCACGAGGGATGACCGGGCTGCAGGCTGCGATTGTAAGCGGCAGCGCGCTGATTGTGATCATCGCTTTGCTGCGCGCGGCGCTGCGCCGCCATCTTCCCGCCCGGCTTTTTCCGGCACTCTGGTGCGTGGCAGCGGTTCGCCTGCTGCTGCCGGTCTCGATTCCGACGCGCATCAGCATCTGGAACCTGTTTTCCACTCGCGCCTCGTCTCCGGGCGGCATGGTCTCCGAAACGCTGACCGCCTTTCCCGCGCTCGCGCAGACCACCGCGTCCGCCGTGTCCCCGGACCCTGCCGCGCAAGTGCCGGTCCTGCCGCTCATCTGGCTTTCCGGCGCGCTTTTGCTGGGGCTGTATTTCGCGCTCGGCTATGCGCATTCGATCAAAACGCTTCGCGCAGGCAGCCTTGCGCCCAGTCCGGTAGAAGCACTTCTGCTGGACCTGTTCGGCTTCGCCAATCGCCCCGCCATCCGCGCCTCTAAAAATCCCCGCGCGCCCGTCACCTTCGGCACGGTCCGTCCGGTCATTGTTCTGCCGGAGGATTCTGCCCTTGACCGCACGCAGCTTTCTCTGGTCCTTGCTCATGAGCTGGCGCACGTGCGCCGGAAGGACTGTCTGCGAAAGCTGCTGCTCACCGTCTGCCTGTGCGTGCATTTCTGGAACCCGCTGGTGTGGGGGATGGTGGTGCTTGCCAACCGCGACATGGAGCTTGCGTGCGATGAAAAGGTACTGTCCGTGCTGGGGTCCGGCTTCAAAAAGCAATACGCCCTGACGCTTCTTTCCGTGGCGCAGCGGCAGCAGCGGTCTTCCTGCCTCTGCAGCGCCTTTGCAAAGCGCCCGCTGGAGGCGCGGATTGTCTCCATTCTGAACTTTCGGCGCATGCCGGTCTGGACCGGCATGCTTGCTGCTGCGGCGTTTCTTCTTTCCGCATGCGTCCTTGCCACGCAAGCAGCGCCTTCCGCCGCAAGTGCCGCGCCGGAGCCGGTCGAAGCCGTCCTTGCGTCCTCCCTGCCGGAAACGGCGGAACCGGAAAAAACCGCGCCGGACCTGCCGCAGGAAATCCCCGTTGAAGCCCTGGCAGAAGAACTGCCCGAACAGCCGCCTGCTGATGCCACAACGGAAGAAGCGCCCGCCTACATCTTCCCGCTGGAAGACGCAGACGCGGCAGTCACAGATCCCTACGGCTGGCGCGAGCATCCGCTGTTTCAGAACGGAAAAACCTATTTTCACAGCGGCGTCGACCTGGAAGCCGCAGCGGGCAGCCATATTCTTGCCGTGGCAGACGGCACGGTGGTCGAAAGCGGCTACAACGAGGCTTACGGCTACATGGTGATCCTGGAACACGCCGGCGGCGTGCAGACGTTCTATGCGCACATGACAGACTATCTGGTTTTGACCGGCGACACCGTCCAACAGGGGCAGATCATCGGCACCGTCGGCTCGACCGGCTGGTCGACCGGTCCGCACCTGCACCTCGGCGTTATGATTGACGGCGAAAGCGTCGACCCGCTTGCCGCGCTGCAGAGCGAAGCCTGATTCGATACAGAAAAGCATCCGGATACGAACCGTACCCGGATGCTTTTTTTCATGTTTGATTCAGCCCTCTGCCGCTTCCTCCGGCAGGTCAACGAGTATCGCCTCATGATGGACCGCGGGAAGGATTTTCTGCATCAGGTCCTGCGTTGCAATTGCGAGCGTCGAGGAGTTGATGCACGGATGGCAGCCGAAGCGCGCGTCTTCCAGAACGGGCTTGTCAATGACCAGCTGCACCTCGTTTTCCCGGTCGTTCATCAGCCCCAGCACGCTCACAGAGCCGGGCGTGATGTTCAGAAGCCGCAGCATATCCTCCGGCGAGGCAAATGACAGCCGCGCCACGCCGAGCTGTTTGGAAAGGTCCTTCGTCTTGAAGACCTTTTCGCCCGGCATCATCAGAAGATAGAAGCTCGTCTTCTGCCGATTGCAGAGAAACAGATTCTTGCAGATTCTCTCTCCCAGCACCTGCTCCACCGCTTCGCAGGCTTCAATTGTGTCCGCGAAGTCGTGGTCGACTCTGTCATACGCAACGCCGAGCGAATCGAGCAGCGCATAGCACGCGATTTCCTTTTCCAGCCGGTCGGACACGTCCTCCGGTCTGCCGTGATATAACGTATTTTTCATGATTACCCCACCCGGATATAAAGATTGGAAACAGCAATCGCCTGTTCATATGGATTGCAGCAGGCGTTGATCGTCTCGCAGACGCCCGCTGCGTCCAGCACGTAATAAGACCCGCCTGCAATATAGCTTGCCTGCCCCGGAAGCGTCCGGGTCTGTATTTCGCCCCGGCTGCACAGAAGCGCACTCTCGCACAGCCAGATCAGCTCTCTTGCCGTCAGGCTTGTCTTCGACGCATCGGATACCAGCTTCAAAGCCGCCGGCAGATGAACAAGGCCTTTAAAGCTCGTCCACTGTTTGATGGCTGCCGACAAGAACGCCCGCTGCGTCTCCACGCGCCCCAGATCCTGCATTGCGTAGCCCGAGCGGAAGCGCACCACCTGCATCGCCTGCTCCCCGTTCAGGTGCTGCTCGCCCGCGGAAAGGTCGATGGTAAGATTCTGGCTGGGATCTGAATAATGCATGTCCACGGGGACGTTGAACGTCACGCCGCCCATGGTGTCGACCAGCTGTTCAAAGACCGAAAGGTCCACCAGCACATAGCCGTCCGGCTGGAAGCCGATGATTTCCCCGACGCGCATCAGCAGCTGCTCCATACCCGCTTCCCCGCCGGACGCCCAGCCGTAGGCAGAGTTGATCTTCGGCACGGAATACTCGCAGTAAATCAGCGTGTCACGCGGAATGGAGACAAGGCTCATGCTCCCCGTCGCGCGGTTGACGGAAAAGAGCATCATCGTGTCCGTCCGGTAGCCGCCCTCGTCGGTGCCCACAATGAGAATGGTCGAGCAGCCCGCCTTGCGCGCGCCGAGCGCTTCTTCCGCCTGCGGCTGCCGCGCTACGACAAAGTGTACGCTCCCCAGCAGCACCGCCAGAAGCAGCGCCAGCACCAGAAGCACCTTCAGGAAGCCGCCGCCGCGCTTTTTCTTCGGCGGCTTTTGTGCCGTCTGCTGCTCCTGCTCGCGCTGGCGAAGCAGTTCCCGGTGCTCCTCGGTCTCCGGCTCCACGCCCTGCTCATAGAGCCACCGGGCGTATTCCTCGTCTGAGCGCGGAGGATTCTTGACGGTTTCCGCCGTCTTCCGGTTTCTGCTTTCCAGCTTGCGCATCACCCGCTCTTCTTCGCGGTCGCGCGCCACACGCTGGCGGTCTCTTGCCTCGCGCTCCGCCTCCCGCATGCGCTCATACTCCGCCCGGCGCGCCACCTGATAGGCGCTTTTGGACTGCTCGTAGGCAGTCGGCGGCGTGTAGATGCCCTCATCCGGAAAGCCCGCGGCGTCGTCATAGAATTTTTCAAAGTCGATGTTCACGTTGTCCGCTGTCATCGGTCCTTCCGATGCTTCGTCCTGCAGCCCGGCGTCTTCCATCGGGTCTTCCCGCAACGGCTCGTCTTCTTCCAGAAGGCTCTTTACCTCGCTGAGAAGCTCGTCCAGCTCGCGTTCTTTGCCCTGAACGTCAAAGTCATCCATGCAAGATGCTCCTTTCTCAGAAGCCGTTTTCGCTACAGCCTCTGCGAAATTCATACAAAATGACACTTTATTATATCAGATCTTAACCATTTTGTAAACATCTGCTTTTCGCGCCCGAATTGGTTTGAATTTCCCGCGTCCATATGGTATAGTAGACCTACTTTTAAGCGTCAGTTGACAAGGGTACACGCGCTGACTGACCGGACTGGACCGGTCGGCAAGTCCTTCGGCGTTTTTCGCGGAGGTTCAGCGGCGGCTGGCTAGGCAGACGAGGCAGGTGGGCTGTCGCCCACCAACGAGGATAACGACGCCAGGCGCTGTTTTGCCCCGCGAAAAACCGTGTGTGCCCTTGTCAGCTGACGCAAACTTCGGAGGAATTGGATATGGCTGTCGATGTATCGATTGTTTCCTGCAAAAGCTATGACGCGGAGGAATGCCGGACTGCGCTTACGCAGGCGCTTGCCCCGTTCGGCGGGCTCGACTGGGTCAAAGACGGCATGCGCGTCGTCATAAAGGTCAATCTGGTCTCTGCCATGAAGCCCGAGCAGGCGGCAACCACGCATCCGGCGCTTCTGTGCGAGCTGACGAAGATGCTCCGCGCGCGCGGCGCAAGCGTCCTGCTCGGAGACAGCCCCGGCGGGCTCTATACTGCGGCGCATGTGAACCATGTTTACGATTTGAGCGGCATGCACGCATGCGAGGCTGTCGGTGCGGAGCTGAATCAGGACTTTTCCCTGGCGGACGCCTCCTTCCCGGACGCCGTCTGCGCGAAGAAATTCACCTACACCGCATATCTCGATCAGGCGGATGCCATCATCGACTTCTGCAAGCTCAAGACGCACGGCATGATGGGTCTGACAAACGCCGTCAAGAATTATTTTGGCGTCATTCCCGGCACAATGAAGCCGGAATACCACTATAAATATCCGCAGATTTCCGACTTTTCCAACATGCTGATCGATCTTTCGACGTATTTCAAGCCCCGCATCTGCATCTGCGACGCGGTCGTCGGCATGGAGGGAAACGGACCCACGCAGGGCTCGCCGCGTGCCATCGGCGCAGTGCTTGCCGCCGAGTCTGCCTCGAAGCTCGACCTGCTTGCCGCAAAGCTCATCGGGCTCACGGCAGACGATGTGCCGACGCTGCAGGCGGCGCGCATGCGCGGTCTGATTCCGCAGACGGCAGAGGAGCTGATCATTGCCGGAGAACCAGCGGCGTTCATCGTTCCGGATTTCAAGACCATGCCCGCCCAGTCGAGCGTCTTTTTCCACAAGGCTGGCACCGGCTTCATTGGGAAGATCGTCGACAGCGTCATGTTCCATGCGCTTACGCCCTGTCCGAAGGTCAAAAAAAGCGGCTGCATCGGCTGCGGCAAGTGCGCAAAGATCTGTCCGGCAAAGGCAATTTCGATGCAAAACAAGCTCCCCGTCATCGACCGCAAGGCGTGCATCCACTGCTTCTGCTGTCAGGAGTTCTGCCCGAAGGGCGCAATGGGCGTCTCGCGCCCCGTCATTGCGCGGCTGCTCAACAAGTAAAGCATTCCATGCAAGGCGCGGGAATTGTCGCAAAGCGGTTGCGTTTTTCCGGCAATTCCTGTATAATTGAGGGCGCGCAAAACGCGCAGGTGTGATATCAATACGAAAGGATGAACAAACCAAATGAGCATTTCCTCTTCCGCTCCCTGGCTCAAGTATTACGGCGACACGCCGCAGCATCTGAAATATCCGCAGAAGACCATCTATGAAATGGTCAAGGCAGCTGCCGACAAGTATCCCAAGAACTACGCCTATGAGTTCATGGGCAAAAAGACGACGTATGCCGAGTTCATGCAGAAAATCGACGCCGCCGCAAAGGCATATCTCGCACTGGGCATCCAGAAGGGCGACCGCGTCACCATCTGCATGCCGAACTGCCCGCAGGCGGTCGACAGCTTCTACGCGCTCAACCGCATCGGCGCCGTCTCCAACATGATCCATCCCCTGTCCGCGGCGGGCGAAATCAAGTTCTATCTGAACTTCTCGCAGTCCAAGGCGATTCTGACGCTCGACCAGTTCTACGGCAAGATTGCCCCGATCCTTCCAGAGCTCGACAATCTTGAGACGAAGCTGATCGTGGCAAAGATCGAAGATGAATTGTTCCCGCATCTTGCCGTCGGCTACGCTTTGACTGCCGGCCGGAAGTACCCGCACCCCGAGCGCAAAGGCAATTACATCTGGTGGAAGGACTTCCTCCGTAAGGGAAAGAAGCTGAATGCCTTCCTGCCCAAGAACCCCCAGAAGCCCGAAGAGGGCACTTCGATTCTCTACTCGGGCGGCACCACCGGCACCACGAAGGGCATCCTGCTGTCCAATATGAACTTCAACGCGCTGGGCTTGCAGACCATTGCCGCGTCCGGTTTTGCCCCCATCAACGGGCTCAAGATGCTCTCCGTCATGCCCGTGTTCCACGGCTTCGGTCTGGGCATCGGCATTCACACCGCGCTGATTGGCGGCGCGTGCTGCATTCTGGTGCCGAAGTTCAACGTCTCGACGTATGCAGAGCTTCTCATCAAGAAGCAGCCCAACATCATCCCCGGCGTTCCGACGCTCTTTGAGGCGCTGCTGCGCGCGGACAAGCTGGAAAGCGCGGACCTCAGCTGCCTCAAGGGCGTGTTCTGCGGCGGCGACAGCCTGTCTATTGAGCTCAAGAAGAAGGTCGACGACTTCCTCAAGGCGCACAATGCCTCCGTGCAGATCCGCCAGGGCTACGGTCTGACCGAGTGCGTCACGGCAAGCTGCCTGACCCCGAAGGACTATAACCGTGTCGGCTCCATCGGCGTCCCCTTCCCCGATACGTATTACAAGATCGTCAAGCCCGGCACCACCGAAGAGCTGGACGCGAACTTCGAAGGCGAGATCTGCATCTCGGGTCCTTCCGTCATGCTGCGCTATGTCGATAACCCCGAGGAGACCGCCAACACGCTTCGCCGCCATGAGGACGGACGCATCTGGCTGCATACGGGCGACCTCGGCAAGATGGACGAAGACGGCTTCGTCTTCTTCTCGCAGCGCATGAAGCGCATGATCATCACCTCCGGCTACAACGTCTACCCCGGTCAGCTGGAAAACATCATCGACGGACATGAAAAGGTCCTGCTCTCGTGCGTCATCGGCGTCAAGGACCCGTACAAGGTCCAGAAGGTCAAGGCGTTCGTCGTTCTGCGCCCCGGCTTCGAGGCAAACGACGAGACGAAAAAGGAGCTGCTCGACTACTGCCGCCAGCACATCGCAAAGTACGCGATGCCGTATGATATTGAATTCCGCGACGAGCTTCCGAAAACGCTGGTCGGCAAGGTTGCCTACCGCATCCTCGAGGAAGAGGAAGCCGACCGTCAGGCAACGCAGGAGGCGCTCCAGGCTGCGCAGGAAGCATCCGAAAACAAGTAATCGTTCCACCCACGTGCGAGCCTTCGGGCTCGCACCTGTGCTATCGGAGGAATCTTCATGGCAAATTCCAAATCGCGCATCTGGGAGCTGGACGCGCTGCGCGGCGTGTGCATTCTGTGCGTGATCGTTGTGCATTTTCTCTTTGACCTGTCGTTTTTTGGGGGCTTTCAGCTGACGCTCCCGGCGTGGTATGTGTTCCTTCAGGAATACGGCGGCGCAATTTTCGTGCTGCTGTCCGGCTGCTGCGCAACGCTGGGGACCAGAAGCGTGCGGCGCGGCTGCATCGTCTTTGCTGCCGGCATGCTGATCACCGGCGTGACATACGGCATGTACCGGCTCGGCATGTCTGGCGCAGACGTCGTAGTGAAGTTCGGTGTTCTGCACCTGCTCGGCGTGTGCATGATTCTTTATCCGCTTTTCAAAAAGCTGCCGCCTGCCGCGCTTGCCAGTCTTGGCATAATCATCGCCGTCACCGGCTTTGCCATCCGGGGCGTCGTCGTTCCGCAGCATTGGCTGTTTCCGCTGGGTCTGGTTTACGAGGGCTTTGTGTCGAGCGACTATTTTCCGCTTTTCCCGCAGCTGGGCTACTTTTTCATCGGCGCTGCCATCGGGAAAACCGCCTACCGCGAAAAAAAGACGCTGCTGCCCGGCACGTTCGGAAAAACGCCTGTTGCCTGCTTCTTCTGCTGGTGCGGCAGACAGTCGCTGTTTATTTATCTTCTGCACCAGCCCATCGTCTACGGGCTTCTCGAGCTGGTCCTCGCTCTGCAAAAATAACCGCATCGCGCAAAAGCTCCCGCCGAAGCTGTGCTTCGGCGGGAGCTGAGCTGTCAAAAAAGCCGGTGCTTTTTTGACAAAAGGGACTGCGCCTCGACTGCGTGCAAGCTTTTCTCGCGGAGCGCGAAAAGCTCACACTTGCAAGGCGTTTCGTATGTTTCCGGTCGGCGAAGCCGCCGGATAACATGGATTTTGATTTTATTTCGCACCTGCGGGCGCGAAACTCTACGAGGTCTTCTGATACGCTGATTCCCGCCGAAGCTATGCTTCGGCGGGAGTTTCTTATTCTGTCAGTTCGCCGCAAAGATTCCTCTGCATCTGCGCCTTCACGAACGCCATATCGTCCGAAATCGACAACAGGTAGTAGCTCTTTGCCAGCGCCGCCTCCGTCGTCATATCGCGTCCGTTGACCGCGCCGACCCTGCGGAGCGCCGAGCTTGCCGCGTAGGTTCCGAGGCTCACCGCGCCCTGGCTGCACTGCGAGCAGACGGTGATAATCGTACCGTTTTTGTACGCCCTGTCAATGATCGGCAGCAGCGCGTTCTGCGCCGAGCCCGGAATGTTGCCTGCGCCGAAGGTCTCGAGGACCACGCCCTTTAATTTATCCGTCATCAGTGATTCAAAATAGTCGAACTGGATGCCCGGGAAGATTTTGATTACGCCGATGGGCAGTTCTTTAAACGGCTGGAGGCGGAACGGCTCGCTGCTTGCCGGGCGAAGGACGCGCTTTTTGTATTCGATCTGGATGCCCGCGTGCGCCAGCGGCGCGTCGTTTGGCGACTCGAACGCCTCAAACTGGTCGGACGAGCGCTTTGTGCTGCGGTTGCCGCGCAGCAGAACGCCGTTGAAGTAGATGCAGACCTCATGGACCTGCCCGGAAGCGGCAATGAGAAGGGAGCTTATGATATTGTCTCGTCCGTCGCTTCGGATCTGCCCGAGCGGAATCTGCGAGCCGGTGAAAATCACGGGCTTTGACAGGTTTTCCAGCATAAACGAAATTGCCGACGCAGAGTATGCCATCGTATCCGTGCCGTGGAGCACCACAAAGCCGTCGTAGTCGTCGTAGCGCGCGGCAATTGCGCGTCCGATCTGGTTCCATTCGCGGACCGTGATGTCCGAGGAATCGAGCAGCGGGTCAAACTCCACCACATCCCACCGGGGCATATCCGCCCAGTATAAATCCGGGATGGCGCGGAGCAGATCCAGAAACGCGCCGCTCGAGGGTACATAGCCTTTTTCGCTCGGCACCATGCCGATGGTGCCGCCTGTGTAGAGAATGCAGATGCGCTTTTCCATGCCGGGGACGCTCCTTTCTATTCTACGTTTCAGACGTCTTTCATGGTAAGGCTGATGCGCTTGCGCTTTTCATCGACCTCCAGCACCCGGACCTTTACCACATCGCCGACCGAGACGACCTCGGACGGATGCTTGATAAATTTGCTGCAGACCTGCGAAATATGCACCAGACCGTCCTGATGCACGCCGATGTCCACAAAGACGCCGAAGTCAATGACGTTGCGCACCGTGCCGCTCAGCTCCATGCCGGGCTTCAGATCCTTCAGCTCCAGGACGTCGGTCCGGAGAATCGGCGCGGGCAGCTCGTCGCGCGGGTCGCGTCCGGGCTTGACCAGCTCCTTGACAATGTCGAGCATTGTAGGAACGCCGATGGCGCAGTCTTCTGCCAGCTTCTGCTCGCCGTAGAGCTTCACCCGCGCGGGCAGCTCCTGCAGCTTCTGCGTGCCGACGTCCGCGAGCTTGAGTCCGCAGCGCGTCAGCAGCTCCTCCGCCGCCTTGTAGGACTCCGGGTGTACGCCCGTATGATCCAGCACCTTCGCGCTCTCCGGCACGCGCAAAAAGCCTGCCGACTGCTCAAATGCCTTGGGGCCGAGCTTCGGCACCTTCTTGAGCTGCGCGCGCGAGGTAAACGCGCCGTTTTCCTCCCGGTAGGCGACGATGTTCTTTGCCGTCGTCGCGTTGAGACCCGAAACCTGCTTCAAAAGCGGCATGGACGCCGTATTCACATCCACGCCTACCGCATTGACGCAGCTTTCGACCACCGCGCCGAGCGCGCTGTCCAGCTCCTTTTCCGGCATATCGTGCTGATACTGCCCCACGCCTATCGCCTTGGGGTCAATCTTTACCAGCTCTGCCAGCGGGTCCTGCAGGCGCCGGGCAATCGAAACCGCCGAGCGGAGGTTCACGTCGTACTGCGGAAATTCCTCCGCCGCAAGCTTGGACGCCGAGTAGACCGACGCGCCCGCCTCGTTGACAATCATGTACGAAACACCGGGGCACTTCCGAATCAGCTCGACTGCCATCGCCTCCGTCTCGCGCGAGGCAGTGCCGTTGCCGATGGCAAGATGGCGCACGCCGTATCTGTCGATCAGCTTCTTGAGGCTGTCGATTGCCTCCTGCTTTTTGCGCTCGGAAAACGTCGGATAGACGACCGTCGTATCCAGAACCTTTCCCGTCGCGTCGATCACTGCGACCTTGCAGCCGTGCGCGTAGCCGGGGTCGAGCCCCATCGTGACGAAGCCCTTCACCGGCGGCTGCATCAGAAGCGGGCGCAGGTTCAGCGCAAAATTGCCAATTGCCGCCTCGTTTGCCGTATCGGTAAGACTCGTGCGAAGCTCGCGCTCCATGCTGGGCGCAAGCAGCCGGTCGAAGCTGTCCTCCGCAGCCGCAATCAAAAACGCCATCGCAGGCGTTCCGGGCTCGACCACATGCCGCCTGACCAGCTGCATTGCCTGCGCGCGGTCTAAGTCCAGCGAAACCTTCAGAAAGCCTTCCTTTTCTCCGCGGTTGAGCGCAAGAATCTGGTGGCTCTGCAATTTTGCAACCGGCTGGTCGAACGCATAGTAGAGCCGGTACACAGAGTCCTCGTCCGGCTTTGCCGCCCGGCTCTGGCAGACCGCCCGCTTCTGCATCATGGTGCGCAGGTTTTTCCGAAGCTCGGCGTCGTCCGAGATTCTCTCGGCAATGATATCGCTTGCGCCCGCAAGCGCATCTTCGATTGTCTCGACGCCGAGGTCCGGGTTGATATAGTCCTTCGCCAGCACCTCGGGCGGGTCCATCTGCATCTGCTGCTCGAAAATCGCCTGCGCCAGCGGCTCGAGTCCTTTTTCCTTGGCAACCGTTGCGCGCGTGCGCCGCTTCTGCTTATAGGGGCGGTACAGGTCCTCCACCTCGGCAAGCGTCAGCGCCCTGTCAATCGCGGCAGACAGCTCGTCCGTCAGCTTGCCCTGCGCGTCAATCGACGCTTTGACCTCTTCGCGCCGGGTTTGCAGATTCCGCAGATAGCCCAGTCTGGTCTCCAACGTGCGCAGTGTCGTGTCGTCCATCGCGCCGTGCGCTTCCTTGCGGTATCTGGCAATAAAGGGAATGGTGTTGCCCTCGTCAAGAAGACTGACCACATTGTTCACATATTCTTCCTTGCAGCCGAGTTCCTCTGCAAGCAGCTGGGGTATTGTTTTCATCCGGTTCTCCTTTCGTGTCCGCACATCCGGCTTCGGCAATCTGCCGGTTTCCGCCCGGTGCGGACAGCATTTTTAGTATATCATAAATCGAAGAAATATGATATACTGGAAAAAACGAAAAACAGGGAGACTGCTATGAGATTTGACACCGTTCTGATTGACATCGACGATACCCTTTTCGACTTCCGCAAAAGCTCCTATCAGGCGCTTGTCAAAGCGTTCTCCGAAATCGGCTTTTCCTTCGGCGAACAGGAAATGCGCGAGTATGAGGTCTTCAACAACCAGATGTGGAAAAGCTTCGAGCTGGGCGAAATTGAAAAGGAATTCATCTACGCCGAGCGCTTCCGCCGCTATTTTGCGTCCATCGGCTTGAACGCAGACCCGGTGGAAATCAACCGGCGGTATCTTCTTGAGCTTGCCGAGGGGCGCAACTTCATGCCGCACTGCCGGGAGCTTCTGCAGGCGCTGCACGGAAAATATCTGGTTGTCGTCGTGACGAACGGAGATACCTACGCGCAGGAACGCCGGATTAAAATTTCCGGCATGGCGCAGTATTTTGACCACGTGTTCATCTCCGAGCAGCTCGGCACCAAAAAGCCCGAAAAGGACTTTTACGACAAGGTTTTCCAGGTAATCGGTCCGGCGCGAAGGGACCACGCCATCATGGTCGGCGACAGCCTGTCTTCGGACATGCAGGGCGGCAGAAACGCCGGCATCCCCACCTGCTTCTACGGCAAAAAAGAAAACGCCGACGAAAGATGCGACTATGTGATCGAAGATCTTCTCGATTTACTGCCCATTCTGGAAAATGACTGAAAAACCCCGGACGCACATGTTCAGAAAGCGTCCGGAGTTTTCTCATTTAATACGTCAACAACACAATGGACAGAATTGGCTGCATCGTGTGCAGAATGCACTCGAGCATCAGGCGATTGCCGATCTCTTCGCCCCTTTTGCGTCAACGAACGACGCCCAGAATGTCAAGCACCAAACACGCGGCGAACAGTGCCGCCGAAACAGCAAAGAAAAATGTGTTTTTTCATGGCTGGCTCCTTTCTTACAAAAACGCGGGCACTTCATCGTAGAGCTTTCCCGTGCGGTTGTAGCCCTGCGGCAGATACGTCACGGAGTGAATCGCAGGTCTGGGCGCGCCGAACTTCGGGTTATAGCCAAACAGGTTCACATAGCGTTCGAGGTCCTGTTCTTCTTCCTCCATCGCGGTGAGCAGCTCCAATGTGGCGCGCGCATCGTCGATGGCGCGGTGGGTGTTCTGTGTTTTGAGCTGATAGGCGTCCACGGCGTTGCAGAGCTTATGCGGAAACGGACGGCGGTCCTTGTAGACCGTGAGCGCATCCAACATCTGCGCGCCCTTTAATACGTCTGCCATGCCGAATTGCGCAAGAAAATAATATAAAAAGCACAGGTCAAACTGCGCGTTATACGCGACGATCAGTGTCTTCCCGCCGAACATTGCCGCAAACCTTTCAGCTGCCAGCCGCTTTTCAATCCCGTCGTCGAGCAGCATCTGCTCGGTGATGCCCGTCAGCTCGACAATCTTGTCCGGAAGTCTGCGCCCTTCGGAGAGCCGGATAAACTCGTCCATGGTCTCCAGCTCGCACAGCGCTCCGTCCGCCTGCCCTGCCTTTAACACGGCAAGCTCAATGATCTCATCTTTTCTGCACGAAATGCCGGTCGTCTCCGTATCGAGCACCAGCACCGCGTCATACGCTTCCAAAAACCGCTCCAGCATATGTTTCCTCCAAAGGCGTCTTTTTCCATATTGTATCACAGAAGCCTTCGTTTTTCGAGCCCTTCCGAAAAAATCCCGGCATCAGTGCCCGGCGACGCTTGCAATCTCCTGCAGCTCGAACCGGTACTCCTGCTGCACGTCCGGGTACTTTTCCCGGTCCACACGACTCAGGAACATGGAAAACGGTCTTGCCCAGAGTCCGCCGTCTGCGTAGAGCTTGCGGTAGATGACAACGGGCTGCTCTGTCTCTGAGTCGCGCGCCACTGCCTCCACCAGATAATAGTCTCCCTTGAAATGGCGGTAGACCCGCCCGATCTGAATTTCCCGCATAGAATCCTCCTGTCAGTAAAAAACGGTATGACCGCGCGGTCATACCGTTTTTTCGTTGTATTTCTGATTTCTTCCGGATGCGTTAAGCCTTCGGCTCGTCCTCGTCCTCTTCCAGATCGAATTCCAGCTCTTCGCCGCAATTCGGGCAGACCGTGGAGCCCTCGTCGAGCATCTGCTCGTCGATGGTGATTTCCTCGCCGCAGGTCGGGCACTTCACTTCGTAAAGCACCTCGTCGTCGCCGAAGTCGTACTCGTCGTCTTCCGCGTCATCCTCGTCTTCGTCGTCATAATCTTCGTAGTCATCTTCGTCCTCGTCGTCCTCATCGAGCAGGTAGTCGTCGATGTTGTCGAGGTCTTCTTCGATGCAGTCGAGCTCGTCCGAGATCGTGTCCACCACGTCTTCGAGATCCGCAACGGTCTCGGCGACGTCGGAGAGCATGTCGACGATTGCGGCAATCATCTTGCCCTCGTCCTTCTCGGTGTCCAGCTTCAGACCATCCATCAGACCCTTGAGATATGCAGATTTTTCGGAAAGCGTCATAGTCTACTCCTTTCAGCTCTTTGGCTTAGCCCTTTGCACGACCCAGATATTCGCCCGTGCGGGTGTCGATCTGAATCTTGTCGCCCTCGTTGATGAACAGAGGAACCTTGATTTCCGCGCCGGTCTCGACGGTAGCGGGCTTGGTGACGTTGGTAGCGGTATCGCCCTTGACGCCCGGGTCAGCCTTGGTCACGACGAGCTCGACGAAGTTCGGCGTCTCAATGCCGAAGACGTTGCCCTTGTAGCTCAGCAGCTTGCAGACCGTGTTCTCCTTGATGAAACGGAAGGAGCTGTCGAGCGTGTCCTTGCTGATGGGGATCATGTCGTAGGTTTCGAGGTCCATGAAGTAATACAGATCGCCGTCGTTGTAGCTGTACTCATAGTCCTTGCGCTCGATGAACGCTTCTTCAAACTTTGCCGTGGGGTTAAAAGACGTTTCAGTCACGGCACCGGTCACGATGTTCTTCATCTTGGTGCGCACAAATGCCGCGCCCTTGCCGGGCTTGACGTGCTGGAACTCGACGACCTGCATGATCTTGCCGTCCATCTCAAAAGTCTTACCGTTTCTGAAATCACCAGCGGTAATGGTTGCCATATCCTGTTTCCTCCAATATATCTCAGTCTAAACTACATACGCAATAGCTTATACGATTTTACAACAAGCGATCGTATTTTTCAAGCGGCTATCACAAAATAATCAAATTTTTCGGGCTCTTTGTGAGAATCTCGCAGCCGTCCTTTGTCAGGACCGTCACATCCTCGATGCGAACGCCGAATTTGCCGGGCAGGTAGATACCGGGCTCCGCCGAAACGACGGCGTTTTCGGGCATCGGCTGGTCGTTTCTGGTGTTGGCGTTGGGCGCTTCGTGAATCAGAATGCCGAGGCTGTGTCCGTAGCCGTGACCGAAGTAGTCGCCGTAGCCCGCGTCCGTGATCACCTTACGCGCCGCGCCGTCCATTGCCTGCCCGGTCACGCCCGCCTTTGTCGCGGCGATGCCGGCAAGCTGCGCCTTAAGAACGGTCTTATAGACCTTGTCCATCTCCTCGGTCACAAAGCCGAGCGCGACGGTCCGGGTCATATCCGAGCAGTAGCCCTTATACAAGCAGCCGAAGTCCATCGTGATGAAATCGCCGAACTGCAGCTCGCGGTCTGACGGCACGCCGTGGGGCATGCTGGTGTTGGGACCGGAGACGACAATGGGGTCAAACGACAGTCCGTTCGCGCCGTTTTTATAGAGTCTGTAAATCAGTTCCGCGCGCAGGTCCTTTTCGGTCATGCCCGCGCAGATCACCTTCTGCAGCTGCGCGAACGTCAGGTCGGTAATTTCCTGCGCCTTGCGCATGAGCTCCAGCTCCCACGGCTCTTTCGAGGCGCGGAACGCATCGATCTTCTTCTGCATCGGAACGAGCACCGCGTGCAGCGCATGCTGGAATTCCAGGAACATCGCATAGGTCATGTTGGACTCTTCAAAGCCGAGCTTCTTGATCGTATGCTCGCCGATGACCTCGTTGATGCGCTCGATGTCGCTCGAACCGGGGTGCGTCATGCGGACCGTGAAGCCGGGGAGGTTGTTTTCGGCAGCTTCAATATAGCGGCTGTCGGTGAAATAATACGCGCCGTCTTTTGTCACAACGGCAACGCCCTCGGCAATGCTATACTGCGCCGCGTAGAGCCGGTTATACTCGCTTGTCAGCAGCAGCGCATCGACCTCGCCGGTTTCCAGCAGACTCTTGTACTTTTCAATGTTTTTCATAGCGTATTCTCCTTTTTCCCCATGCGATAAAGGGAAGCTCCGCGACATGCCGCAGCTTCAGCCATATCGTATGATTATCAATTGCAGAGACTAAAATGGACGTCAGCCCCGCGCAGTTTGCGCCCAGGACATCCGTGTAGATCTGGTCCCCCACCAGCGCCGCCTGCGACGGTCTCAGATGAAAGCGCGTCAGGCACTCGGAAATGCCCTTCTGAAAGGGCTTTTTCGCGTGCGTGATGCAGTCCAGCCCGTATGCCTTGCAGAACGTCACGACGCGCGGGCGCTTGCTGTTGGACACGACGCAAAGCCGGATATTGGAAGATTTCATCTGCTCCAGCCACGCGCGCATCGGCTCCGTCGGCACGTCGGTCGTGTAGGGAACGATCGTGTTGTCAAAATCCATCATCAGGAACGAAATGCCCCGGGCGCTTAAAAGCTCCGGCGTCAGCTCCGTCAGACGTTTCAGAATCACATCGGGAATCAGGCAAAAAGACATGTGCCACCTGCCAACTGTCAAACTCGGCACAAGAGCGCGCTCTTTGCCTGTAAACCAGTATCAGTATAGCACAAACGCCCCCGTTTTGTCTACGTTTGCGCTATGTTTTCTCCCAGGCACGGCAGCGCAAAAAATCTCCCCGCCATCCGGCGAGGAGATTTCAAATGCCTATATCGGGGAGAGAATCAATAGAACTTCTTTCTGTTCTTGCGAGCAGCTTCAGACTTCTGCTTACGCTTCAGGCTGGGGCTGACATAATGCTCTCTCTTCTTGACCTCGGCGATCACACCAGCCTTTGCACAGCTGCGCTTGAACCGCTTCAGAGCATTCTCCAAGGACTCGCCTTCCTTGACGCGAACTTCAGACATCGTTTTCCCTCCCTCCGGTGCAACCGGCTAACTCCTGGTTGCTTTCAGGGCCAAATCATTGGCTAGATTATTATAGTCATGCCCTGTCAAATTGTCAAGAATTATTTCCGGAAATTTGATTTTTTCCACAGCCGGTGCTGTAAGGAACAACGGCAGCTCCTATAACCGGAGGATTCGGCAAGAGATTTTGCTTCAAGGCAAGGTTCAAAAGCGTCGGAATACTTTGTGTATTTCAAGCTTTTGCAGCCGCAGCATTGGGGCAAAAAATCCGTTGAAGCCCTTACTTTACGATCAGATTGACCAGCTTATTCTTGACCAGAATGACCTTGACGATGTTCTTGCCCTCGACGAACTTTGCGACCTTCTCCTGCTTGAGCGCCTCGGAGACGATGAAGTCCTGCTCGGAGTCGACGGGAACAACGATGGTGCCTCTGAGCTTGCCGAGCACCTGTACCGCCATCTCGACATGAGACGCGACGGTCTTGCTCTCGTCAAACTCCGGCCACGGCATCTGCATTGCCATCTTGTGTGTCTTCGCGGCAAAGCCGGTCAGCTCCCACATTTCCTCGACCATGTGCGGCGCGAACGGGCTGAGCATCAGCATCAGCATTTCCAGATCGCCCTCGGAAAGCCCGTTGGCGTAGAACTCGTTGACCATCGTCATCAGCGCCGCAATCGCCGTGTTCATCTTCAGCTCGTCGATGTCCTGCGTGACCTTGCGGATGGTCTTGTGGATGATTGCCTCGTTCTTTTCGCTCAAATCTTCCGACGCGCCTGCCATGTCCATCAGGTTCCAGCAGCGATCCAAAAAGCGCTTTGAGCCCTTGACCGCATCGTCAGACCACGTCGCGACCTTTTCAAAGTCGCCGATGAACATGATATAAAGACGCATCGTGTCTGCGCCGTAGGCTTTCACGACATCGTCGGGGTTGACGACATTACCCAGAGACTTCGACATCTTGACCGCCGGGCGCAGCGCCTGGCTGCCGTACTTTTCAATGAGCGCCTGCTTTTCCTCCTCGGTGGAGACATTGCCCACATAGTGGGGGTTCTGACCGAGAATCATACCGTGGCTCGTGCGCTTGGCATAGGGTTCCTTGGTGTGGACGACGCCGATGTCGTACAGGAACTTGTGCCAGAAGCGGGAATACAGCAGATGCAGCGTTGTGTGCTCCATGCCGCCGTTGTACCAGTCGACCGGTCCCCAATACTGCTCGGCTTCCTTCGAGACGGGCATATCCTTGTCATGCGGGTCCATATAGCGCAGATAATACCACGACGAGCCAGCCCACTGGGGCATGGTGTCGGTCTCGCGCTTTGCAGGACCGCCGCAGCACGGGCAGGTGGTGTTGACCCAGTCGGTCATCTTGGAAATGGGGCTTTCGCCGTCGTCCGTCGGCTCATAGCTCTCGACCTGCGGCAAAACCAGCGGCAGCTGATCTTCAGGTACGGGCACCCAACCGCACTTGGGGCAGGAGATCATCGGAATGGGCTCACCCCAGTAGCGCTGACGCGAGAAGACCCAGTCGCGCAGCTTGTAGTTGACCTTCTCATGTCCCCAGCCCTGGTCAACCGCATATTTCTTCATCGCGGGAATTGCTTCCTTGACCGTCATGCCGTTTAAGAAGCCGGAGTTGACCATGATGCCGGTGTCGTCCTTCAGGGTAAACGCTTCCTTGGTGATGTCGCCGCCCTTGACGACCTCAACGATCGGCAGACCAAATTTCGTTGCAAAGTCCCAGTCGCGCTGGTCGTGCCCCGGAACGCCCATGACGATGCCGGTGCCGTAGCCCATGAGGACATAGTCCGAAACGAACATCGGAACGACCTTGCCCGTCGCGGGGTTGACGACTTCAATGCCGTCGAGCCGGACGCCGGTCTTGTCGTGATTCAGTTCGCCGCGCTCGAAGTCGGATTTTCTTGCCGCCGCCTGCTGATACGCCTCGACGTCCGCCCAGTTTTGAATCAGCGGCTGCCACTTTTTGAGCAGCGGGTGCTCCGGGGAAATGACGGTATACGTCACGCCGAAGAGCGTATCGACACGGGTCGTGTAGACTGTGATGTCGTCCTCGGTGTTGGTCTTGAAGGTGACCTCGGTGCCGGTAGATCTGCCGATCCAGTTTTTCTGCTGCGTCTTGACGCGCTCAATGTAGTCCAGCCCCGGCAAATCCAGATCGTCAATCAGGCGGTCTGCATACTTTGTGATGCGCAGCATCCACTGGCTCTTTTCCTTGCGGATCACCGGCGCGCCGCAGCGCTCGCACACGCCCTCGACGACCTCTTCGTTTGCCAGCACGCACTTGCAGCTCGTGCACCAGTTGACGGGCATCGTGGTCTTATAGGCAAGCCCGTGCTTGTACATCTGCAGGAAAATCCACTGCGTCCACTTGTAATACTCGGGGTCCGTCGTGTCGACGACGCGGTCCCAGTCGAAGCTGTAGCCGAGCATCTTGAGCTGGC
>ENA-UOJO01000751-UOJO01000751.1-human-gut-metagenome-genome-assembly--contig:-P57-NODE-751-length-47262-cov-10.791789_pt1 | contig 47262 bp, 36 predicted proteins | sample MGYA00242351_ERZ723898 | MGnify/ENA metagenome assembly ERZ723898 | reverse complement strand
TTTGGCACGAAGCCTTTTTCACCGGAGCAGAAGGATGCCTGTGTGAAGTTTACCGAAAAACAGCAGAAACTGTTGGTATATCAGCGCAGTGAATCCAGTCAGCTGATCAATAAATATATCCGTGGGGAGGAACGCAGTTTTACAATTATTGCATATCCGGTTCCTTCTATCGGGGAGCAGTTCGAGGAGATTTTTGCGGAGACGGTTAAAATCAATACGCTTGATTATGCATTGTATCGCGATATGCAGCAGAAAATCATCGATGTGTTAGATACGGCTGATATGGTACACATTCAGGGAACGAACGGAAACCGCACGGATCTGTATGTGAAAATTTATCCGCTGTCGGATCCTGCAAAAGAGACCGCATTCGAAAACTGCGTGGCAGATGTCAATATTCCGGTGGGAGAAGTGTTTACCTCTCCGGTTCTTACCGGAACCAATGGAAAGCTTCATGTCAGTCAGGTATATCTGAATGAATTGAACTACGAAAATCTGGAACTGGATTTCGTGGATGGAAAGATTGTATCGTATACCTGTACGAATTTTGAAGAGGAAGCAGAAAATAAAAAATATATTGAAGATAATGTATTGCATCATCACAAGACACTTCCGATGGGAGAGTTTGCCATCGGAACCAACACGACGGCTTATGTGATGGCCCGTAAATATGGCATTGCGGATAAGCTGCCGATTCTGATTGCAGAAAAGACAGGACCGCATTTTGCAGTGGGAGATACCTGCTACACCTATGATGAGGACAATATGACCTATAACCCGGACGGCAAGGCGATTGTCGCGAGGGATAATGAAATTTCGATGCTTCGAAAAGAAGACATCTCAAAAGCATATTTTAACTGTCATACCGATATTACGATTCCGTATGACGAGCTTGGAAAAATTACCGTGATCCGCAAGGATAAAACCACGGAGGATATTATTGTAAATGGACGCTTTGTCGTACCGGGAACCGAGAAGCTGAATGAGCCTCTCGATGCTTTGGACGCACAGCGAAACCAATAGATATTAAATTGAAAACGAAGGAAAACAGGAGGAATTGAAAATGGCACAGGTAGGAATTGTAATGGGAAGTGACTCAGATATGCCGGTTATGGCAAAGGCAGCAGACATCTTGGATCAGCTTGGAGTAAGCTATGAGATGACAATTATTTCTGCACACCGTGAGCCGGATGTATTCTTTGAGTATGCAAAGACAGCAGAGGAGAAAGGTTTCAAAGTAATTATTGCAGGCGCAGGTATGGCAGCTCATCTGCCGGGTATGTGTGCAGCTATTTTTCCAATGCCGGTCATTGGTATCCCAATGCATACAACTTCTCTTGGCGGAAGAGATTCTTTATACAGCATCGTCCAGATGCCAACCGGAATTCCGGTAGCGACAGTAGCCATCAATGGTGGAGCAAATGCCGGAATTCTTGCAGCAAAGATTCTTGCGACAAGCGATGCAGATTTACTTGCAAGACTCAAAGAGTATTCCAAGAATTTAAAAGAGCAGGTTGAAGCAAAAGATGCACGCCTGAAAGAAGTTGGATATAAGAACTACTAATTAGAAAATTTACCATTTACTATTGGTAAAATCAGGTGTTTACAGATATACTATTAGATATAATAATATATTTAAGTACAGATATTAGGAGGAAAAATAAATGGATTACAAGAACGCAGGCGTAGATATCGAGGCAGGATACGAGTCAGTGGAACTTATGAAAAAGTATGTGAAAGCAACCATGCGTCCGGAAGTGTTAGGCGGACTGGGTGGTTTCTCCGGTGCTTTTTCTTTGGATACAATCAAAAATATGGAAGAGCCGGTTCTGTTATCCGGAACAGATGGATGTGGAACAAAAGTAAAGCTTGCATTTTTGATGGACAAGCATGATACCATTGGTATTGACGCTGTTGCCATGTGTGTAAATGACGTTGCATGTGCAGGTGGTGAACCATTATTTTTCCTGGATTATATTGCATGTGGAAAGAACTATCCGGAGAAGATTGCAACGATCGTAAGCGGTGTGGCAGAAGGATGTAAGCAGTCCGGCTGTGCGCTGATCGGAGGAGAGACTGCAGAACATCCTGGACTTATGCCGGAGGATGAGTATGACCTCGCCGGATTTACCGTAGGTGTGGTAGACAAGAAGGACATCATTACAGGAGAGGACGTAAAGGCTGGAGATGTACTGATCGGTATGGCAAGTTCCGGTGTACATTCCAACGGATTCTCCCTTGTCCGCAAGATTTTCAAGATGGATAAAGAAACATTAAATACTTATGTGGACGAACTTGGCACAACACTCGGTGAGGCACTTCTTGCTCCGACACGTATTTATGTTGGTGCATTAAAGTCCATTAAGAATGCAGGAGTTCGCGTGAAAGCGTGCAGCCATATTACAGGTGGCGGTTTCTATGAGAATATTCCACGTATGCTTCCGGAAGGAAAGCACGCAGTTGTTGAGAAGAACAGCTATCCAATCCCACCAATCTTTACTTTGATGGCAAAGGAAGGAAACGTCGAAGAGCAGATGATGTACAATACATACAACATGGGACTTGGAATGATTCTTGCTGTAGATCCTGCAGATGTAGATAAGACAATGGAAGCAATCAAGGCAGCTGGAGATACTCCATATGTGGTTGGAAAAATCACAGACGGAGAGAAGGGTGTTACATTATGCTAAAAATCGCAGTGTGTGTATCCGGCGGTGGAACAAACTTACAGGCCATCATTGATGGAATTGAAAATCAGACAATCACCAACACAGAAATCGAAGTGGTGATCAGCAACAATAAGAATGCATATGCTTTGGAGCGCGCAAAGCAGCATGGAATCAAAAGCATCTGCATCAGTCCGAAAGATTATGCAAGCAGAGAAGAATTCAATGAGGATTTCCTGAAACAGCTGAATTCCTATCATGTGGATCTGGTCGTGCTGGCAGGATTTCTTGTAGTGATTCCGGAGCAGATGATCAAAGAATACACCAACCGGATCATCAATATTCATCCATCATTGATTCCATCTTTCTGCGGAACAGGATATTATGGATTGAAAGTGCATGAAGGTGTTCTTTCCCGCGGTGTCAAAGTGACCGGAGCAACGGTGCATTTCGTGGATGAAGGAACGGATACCGGTCCGATCATTCTGCAGAAAGCAGTTGCAGTGGAGGAGACAGATACACCGGAAGTTCTGCAGCACCGTGTGATGGAGCAGGCAGAATGGATCATTATGCCAAAGGCGATTGATCTGATTGCAAATGGAAAAGTTACCGTGACAGACGGTAAGGTACATATCGGATAGAGTTCTTGAAAATAAGGAGAGTAGACATGAAAGTTCTTGTAGTAGGAAGCGGCGGACGTGAGCATGCAATTGTGACAAGTGTTGCAAAGAGCAAACGTGTAGATAAGATTTATTGTGCACCGGGCAATGCCGGAATCGCATCACTTGCAGAGTGTGTGCCAATTGGTGCTATGGAATTTGATAAACTGGTTGCTTTTGCAAAGGAACAGGCAATTGATTTTACAATCGTTGGAATGGACGATCCGTTAGTAGGCGGAATTGTTGATGTGTTTGAGGCAGAGGGACTGAAGGTATTCGGACCACGCAAAAATGCGGCAATTCTTGAGGGATCGAAGGCTTTTTCCAAGGATCTCATGAAAAAATACAACATTCCAACAGCCGGATATGAGAATTTCACAGATCCAAATGAGGCACTTGCATATCTTGAGACTGCAAAGATGCCAATCGTACTGAAAGCAGATGGACTTGCTTTGGGCAAAGGTGTATTGATCTGCAATACACTTGAAGAAGCAAAAGAAGGTGTCCGCACCATTATGGAGGACAAGAAGTTCGGTAATGCCGGAAATACCATGGTAATCGAAGAGTTCATGACAGGACGCGAGGTTTCCGTACTTTCTTTTGTTGATGGAAAAACAATCAAAATCATGTCTTCCGCACAGGATCACAAGCGTGCAAAAGACGGAGATCAGGGATTAAATACCGGTGGTATGGGTAACTTCTCACCAAGCCCATTCTACACAAAAGAAGTGGATGATTTTTGCAAGAAGTATATTTATCAGGCAACTGTAGATGCTATGGCTGCAGAGGGACGTCCATTTACCGGAGTTATTTTCTTTGGCCTGATGCTTACAGAAGACGGACCAAAGGTACTTGAGTACAATGCAAGATTCGGTGATCCGGAAGCACAGGTCGTACTGCCTCGTATGAAGAATGACATTATTGATGTGATGGAAGCCTGTGTTGACGGCAGACTTGATACCATTGATCTGCAGTTTGAGGACAATGCGGCGGTCTGTGTTGTACTGGCATCTGACGGATATCCGGTGTCCTATGAGAAGGGATTCCCAATCACCGGATTCGAGAAATTCGAAGGAAAAGATGATTACTACTGTTTCCATGCAGGTACGGCTTTTGACAAAGAGGGACGTATCGTGACAAACGGTGGTCGTGTACTTGGCATTACAGCTACCGGTAAGGACTTAAAGGAAGCCAGAGCAAAAGCATATGAGGCGACAGAGTGGATTGACTTTGCAAATAAATATATGAGACACGATATTGGAAAGGCAATTGACGAAGCATGAAAAAAGGCATAATTTTTGACATGGACGGAACACTTTGGGATTCTGCGGCGGGAGTCGCAGAGTCCTGGAATGAAGCAATCCTTGCATATGGTTACAAAAGAGAGCCACTTACAGCAGGCGATATTCAGTCAGTAATGGGAAAGACAATGGAAGATATTGCAGATATCCTGTTTCCGGGACTGAATGCTGCACAAAGAAAAGAACTTCTGGATCTGTGCTGTAAGCTGGAAAATGACTATCTGCGTAAGCATGGCGGGATCCTTTATCCGGATATCCGCAAAACAATGGAAAATCTGAAAGAAAACTATCACTTGTATATTGTAAGTAATTGTCAGACAGGATATATTGAAGCTTTTTTGGATTATTACAAATTTCATGATCTCATTGAGGATATCGAGTGCTACGGCAACAATGACAAGCCGAAAGGGGAGAATATAGCGCTTTTGTATCAGAGAAATAATTTGCAGGATGCCGTGTATGTTGGTGACATACAAGGGGACTATGATGCGAGCATGTCCGCGGGTGTTCGGTTCATTCATGCAGGATACGGATTTGGAAAAGTAGAAGCTGATGTGCCGGAAATACAGAAATTTTCCGAATTAATAGAGGTAATTGACACTGTCTGGAACTAAATGGGAGAGTTATGGGAAAGCAGAATTTAGCAAATCAATATGAAGTACTCAAGATCGTAGCAGAGCAGAACCAGGAATTCATTATGGAATACGAAGCCGGTACGGACACCATGCAGGTGTACAAGGTGGAAAATGGTGAGTTTGTTACAGTATATGATGTATCCGAATACGCTGCAGGAGATAAAATAGGCAGCGTATTTGTTGACCCTGCAGATAAAGAAGTGTACCAGCAGACAATCAAGGAATGTATGAGTAAACCGACGCACACCACGCTTGATGTGCGTTTTTGTGAACCTGGTAAAGAGGGAGTCTGGTTTCGATTTTTTCTGGTCAGTATAGCAGGGAATGGAAAGAAAGTGGATTGCATTGCAGGTCGTCTCCGTTCCATTCATAATGAGAAGATTGCGAATGAGAACATGCGAAGAAAAGCGGAAATGGATGCTCTTACGAATGTGTATAATCATGCTGCATTTGAAGAAATCTGTGGGAAAAAGCTCGAAGATTACGAGGGCAAAGCACTGCTTATGATGCTTGATGTAGATGATTTTAAAATGATCAATGATACCCAGGGGCATGCCGTTGGAGATATGGTACTTGAACAGACAGGGGCGGTATTGAATGCCGTGGTCGGAAACCATGGTATTGTCGGAAGATTAGGTGGAGATGAATTCGCAGCATTTGTGTGGGGACTGAAAAATGAACATGATATTCATAAGTTCTGCAAGAATCTGCAGGAACGGATGAAGACAATCATATTTGATATGGAATATGCGGCTTCCATTGGAATTAGTGAAGTGGGGGATCGTAAAATCACATTTTCTGATTTGTATTATGAGGCAGATCAGGCGGTCTACACTGCAAAACACAGAGGAAAGAATCAAATTGTATTTTTTAAAGACATTCAGGAATATCTTGAGCAGGATGCAAAGGAACAGGAAGAAATGCAATATGCAGAGGAAGTTCGCAGTGCTGCAGATGACCATGTGCTTTTAAAGGAACTGAAAGAATGCATGTCGCAATTATCTTCCGGATGTTTTGCAGACGGGCTTAAGCGAATGGAACTTTCATTACAGAACTTTTTTGATGCGGATTGTGTTATCGTTATTGACAGGACCAGAAAAGGAAAGCAGAAAGTAAGTGAGAGTCACAAAGAAAGCGCAGAGATGACTTCACGCCTGCTTGTAGATTTGATTGAAAATGGCAAGACAGATTCTTATTGGAATGTGCTGTATGAGCATGTGAATATCTGTTTACCAAATATTAAGCGTATCAAAAACCACATGCCGGAGTTATATGATGGCCTTGTGAAATGCCGGATCTGGTCTACAATTGCAAGTTCATTATTAAAGAATAATGAGAACGTGGGTGCACTTTTGGTCTTTAATCCACGCAGACATGTGGAGGAATCCATGCTGGTGCAGATGCTTGCGGAGTATCTGAGCGCATGTATGCTGCAGGAATGTGCAAGTGAAATGTGCGAACGGAGTAAGACACATGATAATCTTACTGGTTTGTGGAACCGCAACAGCTTTGTTCTGTGGAAAAAAGAACGTGAAATCCAGGGATACAAATCGCTTGGAATTGTCACAACAGATATTATCAAGCTTTCCGATATGAACCGTCAGTTTGGTTATTTATATGGCAATAAGAAACTGGTCGAAGTGGCAGACCTGCTCAAAGAAATATTCGCTGGATATCGTCTGTTCCGTTATGATCAGGATGAAGTGATGGTTCTCTGTGCCAATATAAAACGAAAGGACTTTGAGGAGCGTGTACGCGAATTAAAAGCCGGATTAGAGGCACTATCTTTTTCTGTAGCAAGAGGATACAGCTGGAGTTCCCATCCGGCAGTGTATTCTCAGATTACAGAAGCAGAAGCAGTCATGGACAATGACAAGGTAAAACTTCTGCATGGAAATACTGCGTTTCGTAAAGTGGCAGAAAATCTGATTCATGAAGTGCAGGATTTGCTGGATAGAGATCATTATGTTGTGTATCTGCAACCAAAGGTAAATATTGAGACTGGAAAGACAGAAGGTGCAGAAGCTCTGGTAAGACAGCTGGATGATGAGCTTGGTCTTGTAGCTCCGTCTCATTTTATACCGGTTTTAGAGCAATATAATCTGATTTATATGATTGATCTGTTTGTGCTTGAGGATGTGTTTAAGTATCAGCAGGAAGAAAAGAAAGCTGGACATCGTCTGGTACCGATTTCTCTGAACTTTTCTAAGAAGACCATGATGTATCCAGATCTTTTGGAAAGGGTCAAAGCAGTTGCGGAAAAATATGATGTGCAGGCAGGGATGGTACATATCGAAGTGACAGAGACCGTAGGAGACATGGACCATATGGTCATTGAAAATGTTTCGAATGCATTGAAAAGGATGGGATTTCGTCTCTCCATGGATGATTTTGGTACGCAGTATTCGAATTTGTCAGTATTGCTGCAGTATGATTTTGATTCAGCAAAAATCGACCGCTCCATGGTAACAGAGATTACGACAAATGAGAGAAGCCGCATGATGCTTGATTACATGACTTCTCTGATCAATGATCTTGGCATTGAATGCATCGTAGAAGGAATTGAAACCAAGGAGCAGGTAGACATTCTTCGAAAGACAAAGGCAGAAATGATACAGGGATATTATTTTGGTAAGCCGGTTCCGAAGGAAGAATTCTATGACCGTTTCATGACAGAAGAATAAATTTATAAAGTTGGGATGCTGGCGGATACACACAGGGCACCCCAGCCAACACGGGGGTCCGGATATTTCTCTGCAAAGGGAAGTTTCCGGGCCCCTTTTATCAGATAGGCCTTCATTTTTTCTCCATACAAAAAGGAATCATTTCCTTGTAAAATGCCCCATTGCATAAGCAGGGCACAGCTTCCGGACACAAATGGAGTTGCCATGGAAGTGCCACTTCTTGTGTCATAGCCTCCGCCTACTGCACAGCTTGTGATGTCGACACCGGGAGCGACGATGTCCGGTTTGATCTGATTCGTATTCCAGGTGAAACCACGGCCGGAGAAAGGTGCATAGGTATTGGTGTTGGAATCATAGGCTCCGACGCTGATGACTTTTGTGGCGGTGGATGGTATGGTGAGCGTAGTTTCCGGGGTTGGAGCCAGAAAACGCGTGGCGTTGCCACGGATTGCAGCTGCCGGCATCCAGAGATCATAAATGCCATCGGTGATGTTTTGGGTGGTAAGAAGAAAGGTCCATACACCGGAGGTAATGTATGTGCGGGAAGAAATAAAATCAATGTAGAGTTCCTGATAGAGACTGTAGGGAGATGGCTCACCGTAATAAATGAGAAGCTCTGTATCGCCCACAGCAAAGCGCCAGCTTCCGGGAATATCAGGAATCTGGATGGGAGCCTGTGAAAACGGCGGAAGTAGCTGCAGGCGGATTTCGTCCCAGTAATTTTTCCATATCTGAATCGAGAGATTTCTTTCATAATCCCCCACAACAAATTCCAGAGATTTCGAAGTGTTCGAAAGGAGCCGTCCGCCCACGTGTCCACTATTATTTCCCTCATTTCCGCTGCCGGTTACAATACAGATCCGACCAAGATTGGATACGGAATCTAGATAAGTTTCCAACAGGGAAGTACCGCTGTGGGAACCGTAGGTATTGCCGAAACTGAGGTTTATGGAAAGGGGTAATTGATGTTCTATGGCAAAGCGGACGGAAAAGTCCACTGCCTGCATCAGCTGCGTGGTACTTGGAAATCCCATAGGTTCGGGGGAACCGAGTTTGATGATCAGAAGGGACGCCTCATAAGCAACTCCACGGTTTGCAATCTGCACGCGACCGTTTCCAGCGGCGATTCCGGTCACATGTGTTCCGTGTCCACTGCTATCAAAACTCGGACAGAATGCAACACGTTCCTGCAAAGTGGGGGCGGCGATAGCAGCATTGATCTGTTCCTCTGTGAACAGTGTCCCAAGTGCATAGCCGGGAGGAGAAAGAAAACTTTTTGAAGGATTGGGTGCTATAGTTTGATCCCACAATGCCAGAATTCTTGTGGACCCATTCGCATTCTGAAAATCCGGATGCATATAATCGATGCCGGAATCTATGACAGACAAAAGCACGCCTTTTCCCGTCAGGGAAAGAGGGGGCTCCTGGATTGCCGTAATGCAGGAGGAACGGATGCCCGGAAGATCTTCAAAGAAAAGTCGTCTTGGGCGTTCAATATAAATGATTTGAGGAGAACTGGCAAGCGTATCAATTGCATCCTCCGGCAGAAGTAAAATGGCATAGTTATTCAGAAGGAACGTAATCTGGTAATCAGGAAATGTCTGTTGTAAAGCATCTGCTGTACCGGAATAAAGAATAATGACTTCCCAGAGATTTTCCTCTTCGGAAAATCCGGTCGCAAGATCGCCGGATTTTTCCAGTTCTTCTGTGGTTGCCTGCATGGCAGCCCGCAGGGAAGGTTCGATTTTTTGATTTCTGTTTGAATTATCCATGTTTTTTGTATTTTGATAGATACATATATAGATTTTTATTGAAAATTTATGTACAATAAGACTGATTTATGCGAACGAGAAATTTAGAAAAGGAGATAATATGTACGCTGACGAAAATGTAATTAAAATTAAACATGCAGTACTGCGTGAGGTAGCAAAACTGGCATTTGAAGGAACACTTGATGCTGAGAGAGATCATATTGCGGTTCATTTGATCCCTGGTCCGACTCCGCAGTTCCGTTGCTGTATCTATAAGGAGCGTGAAATCATCCGTCAACGTGTCCGCCTCGCAGAAGGTAAGGCACCTGGCCCGGAAGACAATGGAAATGTTATTCAGGTAATGAATGCTGCCTGTGAGGATTGTCCAATTTCTAGCTATACAGTAACCGAGAACTGTCAGAACTGTATGGGCAAGGCTTGTATCAATGCTTGTAAATTTGGAGCAATCGAGGCAGGACGTCATCGTTCCCACATTGATCCGCAGAAGTGTAAAGAGTGTGGACGTTGTGCAGCTGCATGTCCTTACAATGCCATCGCGCATCTGAAGAGACCATGTAAGTTTGCATGTCCTGTAAACGCGATTACATACAATGAATATGGAATTTCTGTGATCGATGATTCCAAGTGTATTCGTTGTGGCAAGTGTATTCACAGCTGTCCATTCGGAGCAATCGGTTCAAAGAGTTATATTGTCGATGTTATCAATGCATTGAAGTCTGAAAAGAAGGTATATGTAATTGCAGCTCCTGCAACAGAAGGACAGTTTGGTGCCAACATCACAATGGGAAGCTGGAAGAAAGCAATGCAGGAAGTTGGATTCAATGGTTTCGTTGAGGCTGGATTAGGTGGAGATATGACCGCTGCTTCCGAGGCTGCTGAGTGGGTAGAGGCATATAAGGAAGGCGAGAAGAAGGTAACTTCATGCTGTCCTGGATTTGTTAATTTGGTTCGTTTACACTTCCCGGAGATGGCAGATAAGATTTCTACAACAATCTCTCCAATGTGTGCTGTATCTCGTCTGATCAAGGCACAGGATCCGGATGCTGTTACGGTATTTGTTGGACCATGTGTTGCAAAGAAATCCGAAGTGATTGACCAGAAGATCGAAGGAAACGCAGATTACGTTCTTACATACAGTGAGATGCGTGCTATCATGAGTGCTAAGGGTGTTGAACTCCAGCCTGGCGATACAAGTTATCAGGAGTCTTCTATATACGGAAAGCGTTTTGCAAACTCCGGTGGAGTTACCGCAGCCGTTGTAGAGAGTATGAAAGAGATGGAAGCCGGTATCGAGCCTAAGGTATGTAAGGCAAACGGTGCAGCAGAGTGCCGTAAGTTCCTGATGCTTATGAAGGCAGGCAAGTTACCGGATGACTTTATCGAAGGTATGGCATGTGAAGGTGGATGTGTCGGTGGACCAAGCTCCTTCAATGATATGATCGTGACAAAGAAATTCCGTGATGACCTTCTTGATAAGGCAGACGATCGTCAGATCTTAGACAACTTAAAGAACTATCATATGGAAACATTCTCTATGCATAGAGACTAATGAAAAAATAGCATAGAATATAAAAGTTCAGGAGACTATTTGGACAGTTGTTTGTCCGGATGGTCTCTTTTTTCTGTATGGGATATTTCTTTAGCATTTCCCATACAGTAAAAGCAAGAATGGGTTATCCCTAATTGCTCTTGCAAAAACATACATTCTGTAATATAATAAAACAAACATTTGTTCGAAAAATCAAATTAGAGAATGGAAAAGAACTTGCAGGAGAGTAATGAAATGACAAATATCATGCAGATGAATGGCATTATGGAAAAGTTAACAATTCTGTCAGATGCGGCAAAGTATGATGTTGCCTGTACCTCCAGTGGTGTGCACAGAGGCGGAGACGGAAAGAATGCTGGAAATGTGTTTGCAAGTGGTATCTGTCATGCATTTACCGGAGATGGCAGATGCATTTCCTTACTGAAGATTCTTTTTACCAATGAATGTATTTATGACTGTAAATATTGTGTGAACCGCTCTTCCAATGACAATCGTCGGGCAACATTTACACCGGACGAAGTATGCCAGCTTACCGTAGAGTTTTACCGAAGAAATTATATCGAGGGATTGTTTTTAAGTTCCGGTATTATCAAGTCACCGGACTATACGATGGGACTTTTGTATGAGACGCTTTTTTTACTTCGGACGAAGTATCGTTTCAATGGTTATGTGCACATCAAGGGAATCCCGGGGGCATCTGCCGATGTGATCGAGATGGTGGGATATCTTGCGGACCGTATGAGCGTGAACCTGGAGCTGCCGACCGCAGAGGGACTTCGGCAGGTGGCTCCGAATAAGGTGAGAAAGAATATTCTATCACCGATGCGGCAGATACAGAATGGAATCAAAGAAAGCCGTCAGACGCATGGTGTTACCAGTATGAAAAGCCGTGTGTATATTGATGAAAAATCATATTATAACCAGCTGGCAGAGATGCGTGACAGTTATGCAAGGCTGCAGGATTATCAAAAGGGTGTGAAAGCTATCCAGCAGAAGAAAGCAGATGTGGTTGCGGAGCAAAGCTGGAATTTCACACAGATGCAGACTGCAGGAACTGTTGTAAAGAAGAATAATGTGGCACAGAATTTCATGGTTTCCAATAGGAGCATATCACAGATTACGAGGAATCTGTCGCATCCAGATCGTTATTTTGTTCCGGCGGGGCAGAGTACGCAGATGATCATTGGGGCAACCGGAGAAAGTGATTACCAGATCATGTCGGTTACCGAGGCGCTGTATCACAAGTTTGAGATGAAGCGCGTGTTTTATTCGGCATTTATCAATGTCAATGAGGATGAAAGTTTACCTGCGATTGGCAAGAAACCTCCGCTTCTTCGGGAGCATCGACTGTATCAGGCAGATTTTTTACTGCGCTTCTATGGGTTTCAGGCCGACGAACTTTTGTCGGAAAAGAATCCGAATTTTAATGAGCAGATCGATCCGAAGTGCGACTGGGCAGTACATCACCTTGAACTGTTTCCGGTAGAAATCAACAAGGCAGACTATTATACACTTCTGCGTGTGCCGGGGATTGGAACAAAAAGTGCAAAAAGAATTCTTGCAGCCAGAAGACACGCATCATTGGATTTTTCCGACATTAAAAAGATGGGTGTGGTGTTAAAACGAGCGTTGTACTTTATCACCTGCAAAGGAAAGATGATGTATCAGACAAAGCTGGAAGAGAATTATATTACGCGGCATCTGATCTATAATGAGAAGCCAGCAGAGATGCTTTTGTCGGATGGGACTGCGAGTGGATATGAGCAGTTGTCACTTTTTGATCCACAGTATCATTTGCAGTAAGGAGAGCAGAGAATGTTGATATTACATTGTGAAGATTCGCTGGAAGGGATTTTTACAGCAATCTATGATGCATTTGTATACAAAAAGCAGATGCAGCAGCCATATAAAGATGATATCGAGATTGTGATGGGGGAGGGCTGCCTGACGCTGTTTGCAGAAGAACGGGAAATCGTTGTGAATGCAGAAAAAGTAGAGAAGACTGTCCGCACGATACAGAGACGTCTGGGATTTCGAGATTATCAGACGATTGTATCGGCACTGTGCCATTTTGCGGAAGATCGGGCAAGCATAGTTCTCGGATATCTTGTGCGGGCATTTGCAGTCGGACACAGTGTCATGGATCATCTTGCGGATCCGTTTGTCATGCGCATGATGGAACTGGACCGCAAAGTTGCCAATGAAGCAGACAAGATGCGCGGTTTTCTGCGATTCCGGGAAGTTCACAGTGGAGCGGAGTCAGTACTTCTTGCGGAGATAGAACCGAAATGTAATCTGGTTCCGCTTATGATGGATCATTTTTCGGATCGTTTTCCAAATGAAAACTTTATTATGTATGACTGTAAGCGTAAGATCGCAGCCGTACATGAAGCCTATCATGCCTGTGTGCTGGTGTCAGGGGACAATCTTCATATACCAGAGAAAGAAGATGACTATTTCACGGAGCTGTGGAAACAATATTTTACGACTATGGAGATTAAGCCAAGACATAATGAAAAATGCCAGAACAATCTCATGCCAAAGTGGTATCGGAAACATATGCCGGAGATAATTGCGTAGGACGTCGGTTTGTGCTATTATTTTTAGAAGTGAAAAGATAACAAACAGGAAAGAATGAGGAACAGGTTATGGAATTATGGGACATCTATGATAAAAATAAAGTGCGGACAGGAAGAACCATGGAGCGCAATCATTTTAATCTTGCGGATGATGAATATCATTTGACCGTACTTGGTGTGATCGCACGACCGGATGGACGTTTTCTGATTACAAAGCGTGTGATGACAAAAGCATGGGCACCTGGCTGGTGGGAAGTTTCCGGAGGCGCAGCACAGGCAGGAGAAGAATCTGAAGAAGCTGTACAGCGGGAAATCAAAGAGGAGACAGGATTGGATGTCAGTGGTGCCGATGGAGGATATCTGTTTACTTACCACAGAGAGAATCCCGGAGAGGGTGATAATTATTTTGTAGACGTATACCGTTATATCATGGATTTCGAAGAGAGTGATCTGCATTTGCAGGAAGCAGAGACGGATGGATATAAGTTTGCAACACTCGACGAAATCAAAGAATTTGCCAAGCAGGGAATTTTCCTGCATTATGACAGTATCAAAGAGGCTTTTGAAGTTTAGAATTATGGTTCTGAATGGTTACATTTATCTGTCGTCATACAAAAAAAAGACAACCGGAAATCGGTTGTCTTTTTCTAATCGCGGATCCAATATCTTAATCTAATTACAAAGAAAAAGGTACATAGAAACTTGATTATAAGGCAATTATTTAACTACTACTACGTTAACTGCCTGAGGACCTTTAGCGCCGTCAGTAATATCGAACTCTACTGCAGCTCCTTCTTCGAGAGATTTAAAACCCTCCATGCTAAGTCCTGAATAATGTACGAATACATCATGTCCGTCTTCAGCGGTGATGAATCCGTAACCCTTCTGGTTGTTGAACCATTTAACTGTACCTTTGTTCATCGAAAGTACCTCCAATATATTTATGTTGCTATGCAACTAAGCTTAGAATAGCATAACGCTTTGGAAAAGTAAAGCAACAAATTAAAGTTCTTCAAAGGCGATTTCGTGCTGTTTTAAGAACTGTTTTACCAGACGGTCCCATTCGTTGTCTAAAGTTTTATCGACAGAGAAAATACGATAGGAAATTCCGGTGGTCAGAGTCAGTTGCTGCTTTTGAAAACGAATATTCAAAAATACTCCCGTAATATCATTCCCGGTAAAGGAGCTTTGTATACTTGAAAGCGTCCGCTCGAGATTTTTTGGGGATAATAGAAGTACAAACTTGAAGGAGGAGGGCGTTTTCTTCCCTTTGATCAGATCAAAGCAATTGCCACGGAGCAGTGCATAAGGCAAAAAATCACAATCCGTAATTTCAAGATCTTCCATTTCTTCGCTGGTATAAAAGTCAGGATGGATATGACCGTCGATCACGTAGGATGCGCCGGATGTAATGACACCTTCCTGTAACAGAAAATGATCAAATGTTTCACTACGCAAAAATTTATTCATAAAGTCTTTGACATCGGTAAGCTGCAATGCAAGCATAAAATACCTCCTTGTGGACAATGTGTGTATATGAAAGTATATTACTACACTTTGCGGAAATTTGGTAGGATTTGTGATAAAATACGAAATAAACAGTTACAATATATAGATGCTAAAGGAGAACAACATGGAACAGAAATTTTTAATAGAATTATTAAAAGAAGCAGTCTCTCCATTTCAGTGTGTGGAGGTTTCTTTGAAACGTTTGGAACAGGCTGGTTTTGAAGAGATTGCATATGAAGAAAAGTGGAATTTAAAACCGGGTGGAAAGTATGTATTGAACCACCATGGAACGACGCTGTATGCATTTACGGTAGGTGGAAATTATCACACAGGAGACATGGTTCGTATGGCTGCGGCACATACCGATTATCCATGCATGCGAATCAAGCCAAATCCGGATTTTCGCACGGAGGCATATGCACAGGTTAACGTGGAAGTATATGGTGGTCCGATTTTAAATACATGGTTCGATCGTCCTCTGGGCGTTGCCGGACGAATCGTACTGCGAAGTGAGGACATATTTGTGCCGCATACCGTTTTGTATCGTTCCAAAAAGGCGGTACTTACCATTCCGAATCTGGCGATTCATATGAACCGGGAAGTAAATAAAGGCGTTGAAATCAATAATCAGGTGGATCTCATGCCGATTCTGGATGTCCTTCCAAAAGAGGAGACTTCGACCGATTATTTCCTTACTTTTTTAGCCGAAGAACTTGCGGTAGACAAAGAAGATATTCTCGACTTTGAACTGAACACCTATTGCATGGAAGAACCGGCGTACGTGGGTGTAAAAGATACATTTCTGTCTTCTCCAAGACTGGATAACCAGACATCTGTCGCTGCATTATTGCAGTCATTGATGCAGGGAGAGCGTGCGGATGGAATCAATTTGATCGCTTTGTTTGATCATGAAGAAATCGGCAATACAAGCAAACAGGGTGCGGCTTCTATTTTACTGCATGATATGACACGGCGCATTTTACGCAGCATGGGAGCAGACGAGGAAGAGATAGAACGTATGTTATATGCGTCCATGCTTTTGTCGGTAGATGTGGCACATGGTCTGCATCCAAACCATAAAGGAAAGATGGATATCACGAATCATCCGGTGTTAGGAAGTGGATTCTGCATCAAGGAAGCGTGTTCCCAGTCGTATGCGACAGATGCGGAGGCTGTGGCGATTTTGCGACAGATCTGTGATAAAAACGGAATTGCTTATCAGCGTTTTGTGAATCGCTCCGATGTGCGGGGCGGAGGCACATTAGGTTCCGTTGCTTCGACCTTGATGCCGGTAAAGACGGTGGATATCGGGATTCCGCTTCTTGCAATGCATTCGGCAAGAGAACTTATGGGAAGCGCCGATATTGACGCACTTACGGGTGCTGTGAAAATGTTCTTTTGTAGCTAAGATTGTTACAATGTTTTGAATAAATAGCAGGATGCTTCTTTTGGGCGTATAAGAATCAGAGTAAGAAATGCGAATGTGGGCATCCGTGCACACCAAGCGATATCTTTCTTTTGGTACAATAGTACTACAAAATAAAAGGAGGATATTTGCTTATGAAGAAAAAACTGAGCGCGCTTTTTATGGTATTTGCAATGGTACTGAGCCTTTTTTCCGGGCTTGGCGTGAATACGGTATGGGCAGATGTAAATGAGGAAGAGGGAGGAGATACAGAAGAAGTCATCAGCGGACTGGCAGCGAAGGACTGGCTGGAATGGGATGATAACGGAAATATCACAGGTCCGAATGAACAGGCAACGTGGATGAAAGGGCTTGGATCAGTAGTAAATGGAACAACATTGCTGGTAAAAGAACTTGATGAGACGGGAAGTCCGACAGGTGACGCCATCCAGGCGGATGCACTTACACTGGCTTATTGTGGTAACGGGGAAGAACCAGATGAGAGTCTGCAGACAGAAAATGTCGGTTCCATTGCGCCGGTGGAGAATAATGCGAACTATGTGCAACTGAAATTTTCTTATACAGGATGGTACAAGCTTTATTTGACAGATCGTACAGACAGTGATGAAATTACGATTGAAGTTGGGTATAAAGATCTTGGCTTTTATACAACAGAGACAAAGACACCGGAAGGTGCAATTGATTCCTATGAATATACATCGGAAAAAGATGGAGTCATTTATCTGATTACCTCTGCGCCGGCAGATGTTACATGGGATGGTAATGAAACCTGGCAGGTAAATGTGGATGGAAAAGAAAATATCGATGAGAATTTATATAGCAAGTACTTTACGAAAACTTTAGTGCAACCTGACGACAGCAGTCAGGGAAGAGTATATAAACTTACACTGAAAAAGGGTACTTTCGAGTGGCTGGATATTTGTGTGAAAGCAAAAGGAACCTTTGGAAGCGGAGATAACTGGAATCCCGAAGAACGGCTGAATGTACATTACGAAGGAAAAATGTCAGGGCTGCGTGTCTCAAATGATATTGATAATACAGAGTGCGAAGGTGACAAAGAATGCTGGAGTCAGGTTATTTATCCTATGCACCGCTTCATGACCTGGCAGGAGGGTGAAACACAGAAAATCTATCAGGCATCAGAGTTGAAAGCAGAGCCTGTAGATGGAAACGGAACTGTTACATTGAAGGATTCCGCGGAAAAGGAAGGAATTGTAGAAATCTTGGTAAGCGATGCTGGAGATTACAAAGTATATGTAAAGGATGATCCAACAGACTATGTAACGATTCATATGAGTTATCCGGAATCTGCTTATTATAAAACGGAGAATCCTTCGGTAGCTGGACTTTTGGATGAAGCTGAAAATTACACATTCGACAGTACAGAAAGTGGAAATGTTCTTTATTTTATCGCAAACATTCCGAAGGATGTGACGGAAATTGAGTCCGAATGGTATGTATCGACCAATGCTGGCGATGTTGCAAAGGATGATATTGAGAGATATGTTTCCATTAAAGAAATTGGAAGAGGAAAATTTAAACTGACATTGAAAGATACCACAGAGTATCTGTACCTGCTCGGAAAGGTACATCAGCCGGGCTTTGATCCGGATCACGGACAGACGGAAGGCTGGGGAACCGCATCATGGCTTACGACACAGTTTACCGGTTCGAGAGAAGGGTTTAGTGTGACACAGAATTTCCATTGGGATGACAATGAAGGTCATATGGTAATAGATGATGAAGCACATTATACAAAAGAGGGCTGGGGAAGTCTCAACCATCAGCAGACATACCAGTTTGCCAAAGTCGCAAAAGACGGATCGGTAGAAAAAGTATATAAGAAAGACGAACTTACCATCGAGCCGATGGCAGATGCGACGGGAACGGCATTCCTTGTGCAGCCGGATGATTATATAAGAATTAAATTCAACGGTACTGGTGAGTACAAAATATATGCGAAAGAAAATCCGGACGATGCAGTGATTGTATCCGCAGATTTTAATAAGGTCGGATTATATACTGCAGAGGAAGTAAGTGCAGATACAGTATGTGATTCAGAGAGTACGATATGGAAAGATGAGTGCAATGTATTGTATGTGATTCCATATGGAGTGGATGAGAACCTGACACCAGAATATAAATTCTTTGTAGAGCCGGCAGATGAGGATCGCTCGTATGATATCGCGGATTTTTATATTGTAGAAGATTTAAAGAATGGAAATCACAAGATTACGATCAACAAAGAGCAAAAGAAGAACTTTACAGTTGGCGTCATTATGGAATTGTACAATGAGAATCATGACAAGGTGGATGAAACAGAAGCTGGTGTCTGGGTACAGAGTAAAGAGGACTATCCGCAGGAGCAGGGATTTGTTGCAATTGCCGACATTGACAGAGAAAACCCGAAAATTCCGACAGACATCAACTGGTACTCCAATATCGGTGCATATTATACCGATGAGGTATGTATCGTATTTGCAACCATCGACAGCGATGAGAAAATCAACATTGTGACCGCAGATCAGCTATCACTTACAGACAGTGAAGGAAATCCGGTGGGAAGCATTACTGCAAATGCAAAAGACAGCAGATTCTGTGATCTGACATTCCCGGGCATTGGAAGTTACAAAGTGGTAAACGAAGAGACAAATGAAGTTGTTAATCTGGACGTATATTATCGGGAAGTTGCATTTTATAAGAACACAACGGTTTCGAAAGATTCTTATCTGTCTTCGGTTAAAACAGACTCTGACAACCAGGTATTTTACATGGTAGAAAATGCGGGCAGCGATTACACCATAAAAAGTGTTGAGCTTTATGCTGGAATCTATGAGGATGGAAAAGAAGAACCTACCTACTTTACAGACAGTACAAAGTATTTTACTTATGAAGTAATAAATGCCAGTGAACCATATGTATATAAGATTACATTGGGGGCAAAGGCAGATCTTCCGGAAGAATTCTTTATCGAAGTAAAGGCACAGATTCAGGATGCGTATGGCACTTATGATACAGATGGATATGTATGGATTTATACCGATAAAGACAGCAGCGACAGTGGAAACACAGGTGGTGGCTCTACAGTTACACCAACACCGGAGCCGACGCCAGCACCGGGCGAGACAACCACAGAAACAAAAACAGAGATCACAACAAACAGCAGTGGAAATACTGTAAAACAAGAGACAACAACCATTAAGAATTCGGATGGCAGCGTAGCATCTACAACAAAGAAGTCCGAGATTGAGAATGTCGCAAAGAATACTTCTGCAAGTGTTACTGTAACCAAGGATGCAGATGGAAAGATTTCTGCAGCAGAGGCAGAGGTAGAGAATACCGTAACGACAGGAACAGATGATAAAGTTAAGACTACAATCTCTGCAAATGTTGTAAAGCAGATGACCGATGCAGCAGGAACTACGGATCTGACCATTAAGCAGACTGTAAAAGATAAAAAAGGAAATGTCCTGTACACAGTAGAGACTAAGGCAGAGGATCTGGCAGCAGGAAAGAAACTGACACTTGTAAAAATTGAGGATGGAAAAAAGGTTCTTGTATCAAAAGCAGTTACTGTGAATAAGAGTGGTAATGTCAGCGTCAAAGCAGAAGAAGGTGAATACCAGCTTCTTAATGAGAAAGAGACAAAGGCATTACAGAAAGAAATCTTAAAAACAGTAACACCAAAGAAGAGTAATGTGTCAGTTGCAAAAGGAAAAAAGACAACCGTAAAACTGAGTAGTAAGCTGGATATGGATAATGTTGCAAAGATTACCTATAGATCGTCCGATAAAACGAAAGTAAAGGTAGATAAAAACGGAAAGGTTACTGCAAAAAAGAAAGGTAATGTCACAGTAAAAGTGAAAGTTACTTTGAATGATGGTACAACCAAGACCGTTAAGGTGAAAGTCAAAGTAAAATAACAGGCAAAGCGTATAGCACACAAAAAAGTCCCGGAAGTTTTCCAGAAAGGAAAGCCTCCGGGCTTTTTCACGGTATAGGAAAATTAATTTAACGGTTCTTCGCCGATTTCCTCTAAAAGTTCGTAAGTCTCATCCAACGACATTTTATGCTCCAACGAAAAAATAATTGCTGCATCAAAGCGGTTCCGTGGATAGAGCTGCGGACGCTGGGCGATGGTAAGCATCTTCTGGGTTTCGTCCAGGGACAAGCCGGTAAAGATTGCAATACGCAAAAGAAAATTGCGTGTAGGTTTCCGCCGCCCGTTAAGTATCTGATATGTATAAGAGCGTTCCATGTTCAGATTTAAGATAATATCTTTCGGCTACAGATCATGACTGGTAAGAAGCGAGCACAGATATTCGCCGATGGAAACGCAGTCAAAACTTTCTTCCTTTTTAAACTCCTCAATATTCAGTTCTTTGATCTGTTTTAATAATTCATCCGTCGCCTTCATATGTTTCCCCTATTCCATTGAACATCAGCCCATGCATAATTTGCTTTTAGCAAATTCGACATTGACTATTTTAACATATTCTATATTTTACCATATTGAAAATATGCGATGGTGGGCAAAAATGCTCACTCATTGGGAATCTGCTTCCTGTGGACAGGTGAAATTATCACGTTGGTCAAGTACACATTGCACATTGTCTAACAGATCGCTGAGACAAAATTCATAGTAGTTGTTTCGTTCAGCAGGGGTGCTGTGCGCATATTGGTAAAGATTGCTGGTATCAGAGCCATTTGTTCCGTAGAGACAGTGGCGTACCATGTTCAGAAGCTGTGTATCGTAGTCAGCATAAGAGCCAATATTTTCCTTAAGGATACTGTCACGATAAAAAAGGCGGAGACGGACAGAGTCCATGCCGGTACATGTCCAGTAATTTTGGGGCAGTACATCATAGGTGGAATAATCTTCCGGAGGATTGCGTGTAAGTTCCGGTTCCTCATATAACTGCGTGATCAGTGTCTCTAAATTGGATGTGACAGAGCTTGCATCATTCTGGTAGGCAGCAACAATGATTGTATCAATCTGATCCTGATATTTGTATGCATCAAAAGTTTCGACACCAGCCTGTTCGGCAAGTGAGTGACTGGAAACTTTGTGAGAGATGGAGGTATCTGAATTACCAGATTTTGTTGCGTCAGTTTCTGATACAGGTAGCGCAGATTCTTGCTGCTGTGTGTCAGCAGACGCGACTGCTGATGTCTGAAATGAATTTTGTGCTACCATGACACCGATTCCTGATCCAATTCCAGAACCTAAGACGATTCCTGCAAAAAGGAGTGCCAGTGAATGGCCAAAACCGGAACGTAGTTTCTTGTTTTTTTGACTGCGTTGTGCTTGCAGTTTCGAGAGTGCTTTTTGCAATTGTAAAACAGTTGTATAACGCTCCTCAGGCTTGAAAGCAGTTGCTTTCTGCAGGATCGCGGCAAGATCTGCGGAAAGGCCGGGAATATCTGTGTTCGATTCAGGAAATGATTCGTTACCTGATAAGAGAGACAGAAATGTTTTGCCCAATCCATATACATCGGTGCGGACATCACTTTGCCCGAAACCGAATTGTTCCGGAGCCGCATTGCTATATGTTCCGGTAAAAACGGTATCTCTTGTTTTGGAAGGTGTAAATTGCCGGCCGGCATCAATGTCGATGAGCACAAGCATTTGGGAAGATTCTTCCCAGACAAAGTTTTCCGGTTTGATATCCCGATGAATCATGGGCGGCTTTTCATGATGCAAAATGGAGATGATCTGACAGCATTCCATCATATAGGGCAGCAGTGCATTTTCAAAATCCCGGAAGTGTGTGTATTGTGCATACAAATGTTCGGAATGTTCTCCAAGTAATGGACCTTTGATATAATCGCGCAGCAAAAAGCACATATCGGATTCTTCGAAAAAAGTTACAGCGTCAGGAAAACAGTCCATATTTGTATGATGTGTCAGAAAATCATATTCTTGTCGAAGGGCTCCTGCATACATAGAAGAACAGCATTTCAGGATAAAAGGCTGATTGCGCTGATCTTTTAGAAGATAAACTTTTTTATCGGTGGTATCTTTGATGATACTGCTGATGGAATATGTTTCAGCAAGTTGCAGGGGCAGAGGCGCATGAGCTACCTGACTTTCATATTGGTGGATAAAGGTATCTTTCATAGAATTTCCCATAAGTTTTCACAGACTCCTTCCGATAGAATGTTACCTCTATTATATGATTAAAGGGTCAAAAGGTATCATCGATGCATGCTTGCATGCAATTCGATGTATACCTTAGTGACCCGCACTACACCGAGAAAGTAGCAATTTGCTGCGGGGACGCAGGAAATTAGCGGATTTCGAGGTGGAGTCAGATTACGGGAATGCGTAGCATGTAGTAATCTGATTAATCATAAATGAGGGGCAAAATACCTTTTGACCCTCATATCATTATATCATTTCATAAGGAAGCCTGAAAACGGAATTCTTTGTTCTCAGTAAAAAATCCATACACTCCATGATATTTTTCCACGACAGAGATCATGCTTCGGACACCTATGCCATGGTTGGCTTCGTGAGAGATCGGAATTTCATTTTCAAATACCGGATTCTGTATATAATTATTTGCGATATTGATACAGATCCGGTCATTTTTTTCAAAAATTTTCAGTGTGATATACCGTTTTTCAGATGTCGGAATTTTTTCACATGCATGGATGGCATTCTCTAAGGCATTGGCAAAAAGGCTGCACAGATCCGTAATCTGAAAACGCGTAAAATTCGTTGCTGTAACAGAAATCCGGACATCGATTCCGGATTCTTTTGCCTGATCTGCATAGGACGAGAGAATCAGGTTCAATGCTTCATTATTGCAGTATTTGATCACGCAGCTGCTGTCAATATCGGTACAGATCTGGTGTATGTACTCCAAAGCCTGATCCAGCTTATTTTCTGCAATACAGTTTTGCAGAAAGGTCATATGATGACGAAGGTCATGCCGGTAAATGGAAGCCTGCTTCTGGGAAATGGACAATTGTTCAATTTCTTTCTGCGCCTGTGTGGCAGCAGTGGTGAGAAGCAGGTTTTCCCGTTCTGCTTCGTTTTTCTTATTGGAAAAATCAAGTGACAGCATAGATAAAATAAAGAAAAATAAAACGATGAAACTGTCCATGAAATCGATGACGACGGGACCTCCCGTGTACAACAAATCGGTGTAGACCGTGAAAGTATATTCAAGTATGTAGTATGCAAGTGGTAACAGGAAAAAAAGCAAAATCGTTTTCCTGTTTTCATATTTCAGACGGATAATGTATGGTGCAATATAGCGAACCACCAGAAAAAGTAAAGGAATCGTTACACAGATTGCGGTTATGTTGGCAATGAGCGGATCTCCGTGAAAGAAAGAGGCAACCAGTGTTCCTACCCATTTTCTGGGTGTACACAGCAGATAGGCAGATAATACCGCAATGGTTGAAACATAGAAATTCCGGTGAAACACAAGCCAGATCAGGAGAATCAATGGAACATGTATGAGCAGTGGATAGCATTTGTAAAGCAGGGGTTCTCCCATAAAAAGATAGAAAATACCCTCTGCTGCGCCAAAACCCAAAAGGGTACAGAAATATAAAACTTTATGATCCGTGAAGTTGATGTCAGCCAGATACAGGGAAACTACAACGCCAAAGAAAAGGACAAACACATAATTGATTAATTCTAAAATCATTGCTAAATCCGTCATAATTACTCCTCCATTTGAAATGCAAGGTAAAGCTTTTTGATTTCTCCAACCCTGCGTTGTGCGAGTGGTATGTGCTTGCCGTCCAGGAGATACATATCTGTTGCGCTGATGGAACGGATAAAGTTCATATTTACAAGAAACGAGCGATGCGCAAGGAGAAATTCCGGATGCTGTAATAAAAAATCACAAACAGAGGAAAATTTGTCTGCGCATACAATCTGTTCGTTATTCTTCAGATAATAGATGACCTTCCGGTTTAGTGCTTCCACGTAAACAATTTCCGAAATCCGTACTTTGTGCACGCCGACATTGCTTTTGAGGACAAGAGAAGAACTCTCCTCTTCAATCCGTGTTTTCATAATATCATCCAAAGTACCAAAAAGTTGCTCTTTCTGAATGGGTTTTATCAGATAATTAGAGGCTTTTACTGAGTAGCTTTCCACAGCAAACTCAGGAGAGGAGGTCAGAAAAACAATATCTGCTGCTTTGTCACAGCTTCGGATTTCTTTTGCAAGTTCCATACCATTTAAGCCTGGCATCATCACATCCAGCAGATAGATATCGTATCGTTCATGCGTTGCATTTGCGGCAAGTTCTATACTGCTTTCAAATGGTTTATAGGAAAAGTCGGTATTTTTCTGTATCTGATAATCTGCCAGAAGAGACAGAATATGAAAAAGCTCATTTTTGTCATCATCGCATATTGCAATTTTCATTGGAAAAAATCTCCTTGTCCGCTTTTGTATAAATGTATTATAACTTGGAATGTCATAAATTACTATACGGGAATACTTGTCGTTCATGTCAAAAAAAGTGTAATTCATGTATGTATTTGAAAATAATTATGCAAAAAACTGTATTATAGGTACTAGAAAACAACAGAAAACAAGAGAGGAGACGCTAAGTATGAAAGAAAGATTATCAATGAAAGAAATATTAAAGCAACTGGTAAATTATGTACTGGTATTAGCAATGCTATGTAGTTTATTGCCAATCATGGGCACAAAAGTTTATGCTGAAAGCACAAATACGATGTCGGTGGAAAAATTTACAGGAAATACGATTGTTAGAAAAGGAACAAAAGTAGTACCACGGGAAAATCATAAATTAACCGTGTATAGTTTTCCGGCGAGAGGCAGCTATATAGAAGTAAAATGTGATTCTTGGATTGCGGATGATGATTATATGGTCGTAGACAAGTGGAGAAATAGTTCCACATATGATGATTATATTGAGTTGGAGGGTAAGCTTGTAACCATTACTTACGATTCAAATGGAGGAAGTGCAATTGAACCGACGACTGATGTAATAGCAATACCGGAGGAACTGCCAATCCCGATAAAAGAGGGATATACATTTGGAGGCTGGTATTGGAGCGATACTTTTCTAGGAGCGAAAGTATCGTCAGGACAAAAAATTTATAGAGATGTGACATTATATGCAAAGTGGATCAAGAATCTATCAGAGGCACCTGTGAAAGACTATACAATCACTGCATTGGCATCAGGCGGTGGAAGTATTGTGCCAAGCGGTTCTATAAAAGTGACTGAAGGACAAGAGCAGACCTTTACCATAACACCGATGGAAGGTTATGAAATTGATACTGTAAAAGTTGATGGTATAGCGGTTACTGCATCTTCTAGTTATACATTTACAGATGTTATGAAAAATCATAGTATCGAAGTAACATTTAAGGAGCAACTTCGTGAGATTGATCCGTATGATTTGAAAGTAGGAGATAAGATTTTTAAAGGTGATATATTAGATGAAAATAAGATGATTGTAATTTGTCGAAAGTGTCATCAGATTTGGATTTTAAATGCAGGAGAGGAAGAGTATGGTGTAGGAGACAGCAAATGCAGCCAGGTAAAGAGTCTGCCAGAACATAGTGGACATGATGTTGGATATTCAGATTTTAACTGGTATAGCACAAGCGAGGACAGTATCGCATTTAAAAGAGGGGTACCATATACTGTTGTAGAAAATGAGTGCGTGAGATGTAAAATTATATATGATACAAATGGAGGCAGTAAAATAGAAGACGCAGTTGAACAGGTAAAACTGCCGAAAGAATTGCCAATGCCAACAAAACCGGGATATGTATTTGATGGATGGTATATGGACAGATATTTTACAACAGCTGCAACACCTGAAATGAAACTTGTAAAAGATACAACATTATATGCAAAATGGACAGAGGAACATATTCATACCAGACATTTGACAAAGGTAGAAGCAAAAGAGGCTACCTGCACAGAAAAAGGAAATAAGGCATATTACAAGTGTTCTTGTGAACAAATGTTTGCGGATAAAGATGCACAGAAAAAAATAACATTAGCAGAGGTGGAAATCGAAGCAAAGGGACATGAGTATGAAACAGAATATACAAAAGATGCAAAGTATCATTGGAAGAAATGCAAGAATTGCGATGCTGTAACAGAAAAACAGGAACATACATCAAGCGGAGAAGCAACAGAAGAGAATGCAGAAACCTGTACAGTCTGTGGATATGTAATTCATGAGAAGCTCCAAAAGGAAAGTAACGATTCATCCATGCAGTGGCAGACATTAAACAAAGCAAAACTTGTCACAGAAAAAGCTTTCGCAGATTATAAGGCAGGAAAAGAAAGTAATAAGTCAGATATTGCAAATGTCGTTGCACAGGCACTGAAAGAAAATAGTCTTTCTAATGTAGCTTATGAAATTATATCTTATGAAAAGACAGAACCAACTTCCGCAACGGAAGGAAAAATCAGTGGTATTGTAAGTCTGGCTATAGGAGGCTGCAGTACACAGGTTCCATTTAATTATGTAATCGCAAAAGTAGCAGAACCACAAAAACCGGCACAGATCACCGGAAAAGGTGCACAGACCACAGATGGACAGATTAAAATTTCCTGGATAAAAGCAGATGGAGCGGATGGATATCGCATTTATGCGTCTGTTTGCGATGGAGAGAGTAACTACAAACTGATCAAGGATACCAAAGATCTTACAGGTGCAATTAAGAACCTGAATAATAAAAAGTCCTATAAGTTCTATGTTGTGGCTTACAAAAATGTAGATGGCAAAAAAGTACGAATCTGTAAATCAATGATTTATCATGTCGTATTGTCAGATAGTAAATACACAAATGTGAAGGCAATTAAAGTAGCGAAAACTTCATACACCTTAAATGTTGGTGACAAACAGAAATTAAATGCAAAGAGTGTGAAACAGGAGAAGAACAAAAAACTGTTGACACATGCACAGGAATTCCGTTACTCATCCAGCGATACGACTGTTGCAACAGTAAGTAAAACAGGTGAGATTACAGCAAAACAGAGCGGAAGCTGCATAATCTATGTTGTTGCAAACAATGGAGTTATGAAAAAGATAAAAGTTAATGTAGCATAGATATGAAAAAGTAAAAAATCCATAAATTTTATAAAATGTTGTAATTTTCTCTTTTCAAATAGCATAAATGATGTTAATATAACAACGTAGTATTTGAAACTACTTGTAATAGAAAGAAAAAACTTTTGCTAAGGTAATTGGAGACGTGTGTTCAAAAGAGAGAAGGATGGCATTATGTATAAAATTGTAATTGACAGTTGTGGAGAATTATCAGAGGAATTGAAGGCGGACGGACATTTTTCCAATGTACCGTTGGAGTTAGATGTGGATGGATATCAGATCACGGATGATGAGACCTTTAATCAGAAAGACTTTTTACAGAGAGTGAAAGCTGCAATACACAGTCCAAAGTCTTCCTGCCCATCGCCGGAGCGTTACATGAATGCTTATGAGGGCGAGGCGGAACATGTTTATGTTGTGACTTTGTCCGGAAAACTGAGTGGATCTTATAATAGTGCGGTTCTTGGAGCAAAGTTATATAATGAGGAGCATGAAGAAAACAAAAAGATTCATGTATTTAATTCCAAATCTGCATCGATTGGAGAGACTCTGATCGGTCTGAAAGTACAGGAACTGGAGGAAAACGGTCTTTCTTTTGAAGACGTAGTAGAACAGGTAGAGGAATATATTGCATCTATGAATACTTTCTTCGTGCTTGAGACATTAGAGACTCTGCGCAAGGCTGGCCGTTTGAGTAACCTGAAAGCTTTGGTTGCCAATACCCTTAATATTAAGCCGGTCATGGGATCGACCAAGGAAGGCACGATTCAGCAGTTAGGCCAGGCGCGTGGTATGAAGAAAGCTTTGACCAAGATGATTCAGGATATGCTCAAAGTTACAAAAAACTGTGAGAATCGTATTCTTGCAATTTCGCATTGTAATTGTCCGGAGCGCGCACAGTTCGTAAAGGAGACCATCGAGAAGATGGCAAAATTCAAAAAGATCCTGATCGTCAATACAGCCGGAGTATCCAGCATGTATGCAAATGACGGCGGGGTGATTATAGCAGTATAGCATTTGCTAATTGAACAGTTTTACTTGAAACAAACTTCATAAGGAAGTAGAATAGCGGGGAGGAGCTTTGCTTCTCCCCATTTTCATGTCTGAAAGCAGCAGAAGCAAAACAGTTTTTATCGATAAATGGAAGGATTCGTCCATATGAATGCATATAAAAAACAATATAAATACGAAGAGGTTGTTGAAAAAATAGAAAACAGCCGCAGATTTGGAAATCTGCCGGGAGTAGAGGTCACACAGCGTATGCTTGCAGCTTTGCAGGAACCGCAGAAAGGCCTGCCTTATATTCATGTAGCAGGAACGAATGGAAAAGGTTCCACCTGCGCATTTTTAAGTCAGATCATGAAAGAGGCAGGACTTAAGGCCGGATGTTTTACATCCCCACATCTGGTGGACTTTCGTGAAAGAATCTGTGTCAATGGAAAGATGATTGAAAAGGAAGATGTCACAAGGATTGGAAATGAGCTTCTGGCTTTGGAACTGGATGTGACTCCGACGATGTTTGATTATTGTCTGGTGATGGCGGTCATTTATTTTCAGGAGCAGCATTGTGATGTAGCAGTTTTTGAGACTGGGCTTGGCGGAAGACTCGATTCGACCAATGCACTCGGAAAGCCGGATGTGGCAGTTATCACACGGATCGGCTACGATCACATGGCAATTCTGGGAAATACACTGACGGAAATCGCATCAGAGAAAGCAGGCATTTTAAAGCCGGATGTTCCGGCGGTCATTGCGCCGCAGGAAGAAGAAGCATTGCAGGTGCTGAAAAGATACGATGCTTATTTTGTTACAGAACAGGATGTGCGTAATGTAGAAAAAATGAAACCGGGACTTCCCGGTGCATATCAGCTGGAAAATGCAGCAACAGCAAAAAAGGCAGCGGAGATGTTTCTTGCGCAGCATGTGAAGACACGGGGAAGACAGGAATTGATCAGGCAGGCAGTGGAAGCAGGAATACAGAATGCGGTCTGGAAAGGCCGTATGGAGATTTTACAGGAGAAGCCATTTCTTATGGTGGATGGTGCGCACAACAGTAATGGAATTCATGCGCTGAAAACAAGCCTGATGCAAATGTTTCCGGAAGAAAAATTTCATTTTATTATGGGTGTGATGGCAGACAAAGATTATGAAAAGATGGTGGAGGAGTTACTTCCGCTTGCGTTGGATTTTTCGACCGTGACACCGGAAAGTTCCCGTGCCCTACAGGCGGAGGAGCTGACTGAAAAGATTAAGAACAGGGGAATTCCTGCGAGAAGTCTGCAAAAGGTCTCACAGGTGTTTGACGTGCTGGCCCCGGAAGAAAAGACAGTAGCGCTCGGCTCACTGTATTTTATCGGAGAACTGGAAGCATTACAGGAGGAACAATAAAGTGGCATACTGCTACGAGAAGAAAACGGACCGAAAAGGAAATATTTATATAGAAATTACGGGATACGAAGGCAGTATCCGGCATCTTGTAATTCCCAGGATGATAGAAAATATACCGGTGCGAAGCATTGGAAAATACGCTTTTTCCGGCAGGGAGGATTTGTGTTCCCTGACACTTCCCGAGACAATCGATACCCTGGGGAGACAGGCATTTTATAACTGTAAAAATCTTACGACATTAAGTCTGTTTGACAGTGTGGAGGATTACTATGATGGTGTGATCAAACAATGCGGGAATCTGCATGCGATTACGTTGTACCAGAAGCGGAACAGTTTTTCAGTAATGAAAGAACTACTTGCAGACAATGACCGGATGCTGCATTTTTGTGTGGAACCGATGGGACTGCATCTGACATTTCCGGCATATGTGTATGATTTTGTGGAGGATGTGGAAGCGCGTGTATTGCATCATAAAATAGAAGGAAGCGGATACCCTTATCGTGAATGTGTGACGCGAAAAGGCGTGGATCTGTTGGCTTACGACCGGCTTTTTTCCCATGCAGCAGACGATGATTACCGGGCAGCAATTGATATTGCACTCGACCGGCTGATGTATCCGCTGGAGCTTGAGACACAGGCAAGGGAATGGTATGAACAGTATCTGGAAAAGAATGTAAATATTGTGCTTGAGAGGCTGATTGAAGATGGCAGATGTGAAGAAGTGATTATCTTATGTGATTTGTGCCTGATTTCAAGAGATGCAATAGAACCGGCATTGCAGCTTGCAGCGAGGGAGAAACAAAGCGCGATCACAGCGCAGCTGATGGAGTATCAGCGCATGCATTTTGCAGCGGTGCAGCAGGCACAGGCAATGACTTTGGACGATTGGTAAAATATGAAGACAAGAATTGAATTAGAAGAGACAGGAAACAAAATATTGAATGCGGTGCGCACAGAACTGTATCTGTCCATGCGTTTTATGGGACCGGCGCTCGGAAGTCTGGGCTTTCGAATGGATCTGTCCACGCGGACGGTGGGGACGGATGCAGCGTTTATCCGTTTTAATCCTACCTATCTGCTTCATACTTATATTGAGCGGCCGGAGATTTTGAACCGGACGTATATGCATATGCTGATGCACTGCATTTTCCGCCATATGTTTTCGGCAAAGGAACATGAGGACAGTGAATTGTGGGATCTGTGCTGTGATATTGCGGTAGAGTCGGTTGTGGATTCGATGGAGTATCCGACGATTCTGCGGGTAACTTCAGATTTTCGGCAGCAATGGTATGAAAAACTAGAAAAAGAAGTATCGGTTCTGACTGCAGAAAAGCTGTATCATTACTTTATTCTGCGCAAACGTGATCCATATATTGAGGAATCTCTGCGGCAGGAATTTGCACTCTGCGACCATAGTTTCTGGGAGCGGATGGAACCGCCCGAGGATAACGATGATCAGCCGAAGGCAGGCATGGACAATGAGACAAGCAGTGAGGAGGCGCAGCAGAATCAGCCGCAGGAACAGAAAGACAATGCCACCCCACTTGGCTCGACAGATCCAAAGGAAGAAGAGTGGAAAGACAATGCAAAGCGCATCGAAAGTGATATGGAAACATTCGCAAAAGACGCGTCGGAGGATGCGGGAAAACTTGCATGGATGCTGTCCATACAGAATCGCGTGCGCAAAAGTTATAAAGAATATCTGAAACGGTTTGCCGTATTGCGGGAAGAAGTTTCCATTGATATGGATTCGTTCGACTATGGATTTTATATGTATGGCCTGCAGATGTACGGCAATATGCCCCTGATCGAGGAGAATGAATACCGTGAGGCAAAAAAAATTGAGGAACTTGTGATTGCCATTGACACCTCAGCATCCTGCAAGGATCGGCTCGTGCAGCAGTTTTTGAATGAGACCGGAGCAATATTAAAGCAGCAGGAGAACTTTTTTCGCAAAGTAAATATACGGATCATAGAGTGCGACAACCAGATCCAAAAAGATGTGCAGATCACGGATCTGTCGGAGATGGAGAGATTTGCAGAAGAGTTTTCTGTAGAAGGTGGATATGGAACGGATTTCCGCCCGGTATTTTCTTATGTGGAGAAATTGCGGGAGGCAGGAGAACTGCGGAATTTAAAAGGACTCATGTATTTTACGGATGGATTTGGAGAGTATCCGGTGAAACCGACCGACTACGAGACGGTATTTGTCTTCTATGGAGACGAGGAGCGGGAAGAGGCGAAGGTTCCTTCTTGGGCGATAAAATTGTATTTAGACAGTGATAACAGATAAAGGAGAGCATGCATGAATATCAAACAGGCAAAGCAGGAGATTATAAATACGGTACAGGCATATTTGACGAAAGATGAGACCGGGGAATATGCGATCCCCGTAGAGCGTCAGCGCCCGGTGCTTCTGATCGGACCACCTGGAATTGGAAAGACGGCAATCATGGAGCAGGTCGCAAGAGAGTGTAACATTAACCTGGTTTCTTATACAATCACGCATCATACGAGACAGAGTGCTATCGGCCTGCCGTTTATTTCAAAGAAAAACTACGACGGAAATGAAATGTCTGTGACGGAATACACGATGAGTGAGATCATCGCATCCATATATGATCAGATTGAAAAAAGCGGAATAAAAGAGGGCATTTTATTCCTTGACGAAATCAATTGTGTATCGGAAACACTTGCACCGACAATGCTTCAGTTCCTGCAGTATAAGACGTTTGGCAATCATCGAGTACCGGATGGTTTTGTTATTGTTACCGCAGGTAATCCGCCGGAATACAATAAATCTGTCCGTGATTTTGACATCGTAACCTATGACAGAGTAAAGCGCATTTACATCGAAGAAGATTTTGCAGCATGGAAAGAATATGCATACAAAGCACAGATTCATGGTGCGATATTATCTTATCTGGAAATTAAGAAAAAGAATTTCTATTCGATTGTATCGGATCTGGATGGAAAGCGTTTTGTTACGGCCAGAGGATGGGAAGATCTCTCACAGGTAATGAAAGTTTATGAACAATTACATCTCCCAATCAACTATGACTTTGTGGTACAATATTTGCAGGATGATGAGATTGCGCAGGACTTTGCAAACTATTATGAACTCTACAATAAGTATAAAAATACATACCGGATTCCGGAGATTCTCGAGGGAGAAATTCCAGAGAATACGAACGCAATCAAGGATGCGCCGTTCGATGAAAAACTGAGTCTTCTCGGACTGCTTCTGGATCGCCTGGGACAGGAATTCATTACTTATGTCAGAAGCAAAGCCGCACAGGAAGAATTGCTGCAGCAGCTGGGATATCTGCGCAGTGACCTGAAAGACGGAAGAGGACGGGGAACCGAGCTGTTGGAGCAGCAGATCTCGGCATATCAGGCGATGACTGATCACCGGAAGAAAGCCGGACTTGCCTCACGTGAAGAACAGAAAGTATTTGCCATGACGGTACATGCGATGCAGGAATGCCTGACCCGTATGAATGCAGAGGGAACGGGGGATGCGAAGGCAGATTTCATGTGTGCGAAGACCTATTTTGATACACAGGAAAATGAAAGACAGATGCAGATCAAAGATACCGGAAGACATCTGACAAACGCATTTGATTTCCTTTGCCGCGTATTTGGGGAAGGACAGGAACTTGTTATTTTCCTCTCGGAACTTTCGGCGGGATATTACAGTCTGCAGTATGTGACGGAATGTGGAAATGAGGCATATTACAAGTACAATCGTATGCTGCTGTTAAAGGACAGAGAAAATGAACTCAAAGAAGAAGTAATGCAGTTATTAAGCTTATAGGAGAACTTATGACTACAATCAGGAAAATTTTTAAATCAGATCTGTATGGTCTGTTCCACAATTTTTTCGCACTGGTGATTGCGGTGGGCTTATGTATTCTGCCCGCTTTGTATGCATGGTTTAATATTTATGCGAACTGGGATCCGTATGCGAACACCGGCAATATCCGTATCGCGGTGGCCAATCTGGATGAAGGATGCACAGACCTGGATGGCGAGAACGCAAATATGGGGCAGGAGATTGTAGAACAGCTCAAACAAAAGGACAATATCGGCTGGGTCTTTGTCGACAGCAAAAAGGATGCGGTCGATCGGGTAAAATCCGGGGATTGTTATGCGGCGGTCGTGATTGATCCGGCGTTTTCTTATGGGTTGTACAACGCGCTCATGGATAACATCTCCCAGCCGAAGATTACTTATTATGAAAACGAAAAAAAGAATGCCGTAGCGACGAAAATTACAGATACAGCGGTATCGACACTGCAGAGTACAATCAACCAGTCGTTTGTAAGAGTTGTGACGGAAAAAATTTTTACCCAGACAAATGATCTGCAGGCATCACTGAAAGATGAGAATGCTGTGGATGCTTTTATCGAAAAACTTGAGACGGTACAGGGATATCTTAAGGACTATGACAAGATGATTACTTCATTCCTTGCCGGAAATGAACTGGTTACAAAGTCAGCAGATGATACGAATAAGAATCTTGTGGCCGGACAGGAGATGATACAGTCTGGAATTGATAGCATGGAAGACGGAAAGCAGAATCTTAAGACTTCGAAAACTTCATTTGCTGCTTTTTCAAAGGAAGTGACACAATCACTAAATAAAATTCAGCAGACAATCAATACGATTGATACACATATTTCCGCTGCCAATCTGGACAAACAGATTAACACACTGGCAAAAGATGTAACGATCATTCAGGAAGATGCAAAAGATCTGTCGGTACAGTTACAGAGTCTCAGCGATTATTTAAAAACGGTACAGGGAGATTCCAAGTCTTTGGAAAATACCATTGATATGGTAAATAAGCTGCAGACAATGGCGGATAATATTGCAGATATTCCGGGCGTGGATGAGAATGCATCGGATGCTAAGAAGACGATTTCTGCTACGCAGCGTACGTTGAAAAATTATTCCGATACGATAGAAAACATCAATACATTATTTGCACAGCAGATATCTCCGCAGGTGCAGGGAATGCTGGATGATATGGCGGATGTACTTGAGAGTACCGAAGGCCTTTTACAGAATCTCAGCGGAACTTTAGATGGAATGAAAGATATTTTCGATGGTGTGGATACAACACTTGGCACACTAAATATAAGTCTTACCCAGTTGCAGGAAGTATTGGAACAGACCAGCGGAAAAATCGGAAAAACACTGGATAAATTAAGGAATGCTTCGGACAGTGAGCAGATGGATATTATTATGAATCTTCTCGCCGGAGATCCGGATACTTACGGAGATTTCTTTTCCCAGCCGGTAAAAGTAAATGAACATTATATGTATGAGATCGCAAATTACGGATCCGGAGTAGCACCGTTTTACACAGTACTTGCAATCTGGGTGGGTATGACGATTCTCGTATCGCTTTTGAAAGTACATGTAGATAAAAAGGATTTCCCGAAGGCAAAACCGTATCAGTATTTCTTTGGCCGCTATCAGTTATTCCTTCTGTTGTCTGAAATTCAGGCAATGATTATTGTGGCAGGCGATCTGTATATATTCAGGGTACAGTGTAAACATCCGGGTGCGATGTTTTTGACGGCAGCAGTCACAAGCTTTACATTTTCGATACTGATCTATGCGCTTACGATTTCTTTTGGCGATATTGGAAAAGCGCTGGCAGTCGTGATCATGGTATTGCAGATTGCGGGTTCCGGTGGAACTTATCCGATCGAGGCTTTGCCGCGGTTTTTCCGTTCGGTATATATCTTTTTCCCGTTTCCGTATGCAATCAATGGTATGCGTGAATGCATCGGAGGAATGTATCATCAGGATCTGACCATTGATCTTTTGAAACTGTTGATTTTTGCGGCGGCAGGACTGTTTATCGGACTGGTTGTGCGTATTCCGTTTATCGGATTAAATCACTTCATTGAAAAACGAATGGAAGATACAAAAATGCTTTAAGATGGAGGGCTTATATTTGGAAACAGATAAGCAAAAATTGGAAAAACTTGAAAATCTCTATGAAATGGTCATGGATTTCGAAAAAAAAAGCCACGAGAAAAATCAGAAGCGTATCAGGATTGGATTGCGTTGTCTGTATATTATTCCGGCTATTTTTCTGTTCCTTCTTATGGTGATGAAAAGCTCAAAGATTATTTTTCTGGCGCTTTGGATCATAAGTCTGTTTATTCTGGCTGTCTATCTGATCGTTGTGGAATATATGGACTATAATTTACAGAATCATGTCAATAAGCTTGAAGGAAAGAAGAATGGGAAAGTGGACAGTCTGATTGAGATGGACCGTTTTGAAAAAAATGTGGACCGTTTTGAGGAAAAAGCCGGCATGATTGAAAATGCTGTGGATAACGCCGTCGATCGTGTCACAAGTACCGCAAAAGAATTGATGCTTCGCGCAGCAGAAAAAACGGAGGAGACAGATGATAAAAATATTTAGAGTGTTCCTTTCTGATATGCGGCGGATGCGTTCAAATGTCGTAGCGATTGTCATTGTCATGGGACTGTCAATTATTCCGGCTTTGTACGCATGGTTTAATATTATGTCCAATTGGAATCCATACGGAGAATCTGCAACTTCCCAGATGAAGATTGGAGTATGTTCCGAGGATACAGGTGTTACGATCGGTTCACTGGAATTAAATATCGGGGACAAGATGATCGACGGGTTGAAAGAAAATACGACGATCGGTTGGGTGTTTGATGATTCAAAGGACAAAACATTAGAGGGCGTTCGAAGTGGAGAATACTATGCGGCATTGATTGTGCCAAAAGACTTTACTGAAAAGATGATCAGTTTTCTTGGTGGAGACCCGGTCAATCCGGCGATTGATTATTATGAGAACAGCAAGAAAAATGCCATAGCGACCAAAATTACATCAAAAGCCAAGACTGCGGTACAGGAGCAGATCAATACAACATTTGTAAGTACGCTCACACAGGTGCTGACGGAATCGGGAGAGATGCTTTCTCAGACGGATGAGAATGGTGTGGATATTGTTTCGGTTACGACGGATAAGCTGGATGGCATTGATAAAAATCTCCAGACATATGTGGATATTTTAAATACGTTTTCGCTGGTGACCGGATCGGCATCGGATCTTGCGGATTCCGCACAGACATTGATTGTGAATACGCAGGGGCTTTTTAACAGCAGTCAGGACACGGTCTCAAGTATGCAAAACAGCGTCTTGTCAGGGGCGCAGACCGCAGATACGGTATCATCACTGATCAGTATCAGCCTCGATTCCATGGATCAGGATTTGAGCGTGCTCGATGAGCAGGTGGATGGTCTCGCAGAAGGCGATACATATAGTACGGTCCAGAATTCTACCGAATCGGTTAAAAAAGTGACGGGTTCTACACTTACTGTTTTAAAAGATATTTTGGGGAAAACCGATAAGAAACTTTCGGCAGTAGACAAAAGTTATAAGCAGCTGAAAAAAGATCTTGAAACATTCAAAAAAGATGGAAAAGTGACGGCGCAGAGCCTTCATCATCTGAAAAACACATTAAAACTTGACATTAAGGATTGTAAGGACAGCCTTCGGGAAATTCGAAACAGCTTTACCTATTCTATTAATCCGAATGTCAGCAAGACTATTTTAAGTATTGAAAAATCACTGATTCAGACAGGTGCAATGCTTAACAATGTGGAGGGAAGCTTTGGCGATATCAGCAATGCATTGGAAGCGTATAAGACAACATTGGATTCTGGTACTGATGATATTACAGCGACGCGGGATTATGTTGCAGGCATTCAGAAAGATATCCGCAAATTGTCAAAAAATCTGAAAGCACTTTCTGACAATGATCAATATAATGAAATCATTGAGATGCTGAAAACAGATCCGCAGATGATCGCACAGTTTGTTTCCTCGCCGGTTGCTATGGATACAGAAGAAATTTATTCGATCGCAACATATGGATCTGCAATGGCACCGTTTTATACAGTACTTGCAATCTGGGTTGGGGCATTGATCCTTGTCGCACTGATTCATGTGGAGGTTAAGCGTGAGGACGATTTAAAAGAGATTCGCTCCCTGCATGCATTTTTGGGTAGATATATTACATTTTTCCTGATCGGACAGATTCAGGCAGCGATTACGGTACTTGGGGATTTGTTCTATATTAATATCCAGTGTCCGCATCCATTTTTGTTCTGGCTGGCAGCTGCGACGAGTAGTTTTGTGTTTACGCTTTTTATCTATTCGCTGACTGTTGCGATGGGAAATGTGGGAGAAGCAATTGCTGTGGTTGTTATGGTCATTCAGGTTGCGGGTGCTGGTGGAACATTCCCAATCGAAGTCCTGCCGAATGTATACCAGATGATCTACAAATTCCTGCCATTTACTTATTGCATGAATGCATTGCGTGAGTGCGTGGGCGGCATGTACCGGAATGATTACTGGAAGGACTTGCGGACGCTTGGCATTTATGTATTGGTTTCTCTCTTTATCGGACTGGTTGTTGCGATTCCGTTCCGTAAACTGAACAAAAAAATTGAACATAGCAAAGAAAAATCAAAAGTAATGTTATAAAGTTATAGGTTCTATAAAAATTTTTAATGGGAAAATTTTTATGGAACTATAGACAAATGAAAAATATTGTACTAGAATGAGTTCAATTAATAGCAAACCCAGTGTTTCATAACACTAAGTTATAGAGGGCTGGATTCGTAACAAGTCATTGCAAAGTGACAGAATTGGAGGAAAAATAGAAATGGAAAAAAAGAATCTTGATTGGGCCAATCTTGGATTTGGTTATATGACTACAGATTACCGTTACGTATCCAATTACAAAGACGGCAAATGGGATGATGGAGCGATTGTCACAGATGCAAATGTAACATTAAATGAGTGTGCTGGTGTATTCCAGTATTCACAGTCTTGTTTCGAAGGACTGAAAGCATATACCACTGAAGATGGACATATCGTATGTTTCCGCCCGGACTTAAACGCAGCAAGAATGAAAGATTCCTGTGAGAGACTGGAGATGCCTGTATTCCCAGAGGATCGTTTCGTAGAGGCTGTAGAGCAGGTTGTCAGAGCAAACGCAGCATGGGTACCACCATTCGGTTCCGGCGCAACACTTTACATCCGTCCATACATGATCGCAACAAACGCAGTTATCGGTGTAAAGCCGGCAGATGAGTATCAGTTCCGTATCCTGGTTACACCAGTTGGACCATACTTCAAGGGTGGCGCTAAGCCAATTACAATCCGTGTTTCTGATTTTGACCGTGCAGCACCTCATGGAACAGGACATATCAAGGCAGGATTGAACTACGCAATGAGCTTACATGCAATCGTAGATGCACACAAGCAGGGATTTGCTGAGAACCTGTATCTTGATCCAGCAACAAGAACTTATGTTGAGGAGACAGGTGGAGCAAACTTCCTTTTCATTACAAAAGACGGAAAGTTCGTAACACCAAAGTCAGACAGTATTTTACCATCCATCACAAGAAGATCCCTGATGGTTGTTGCTGAGAAGTACCTGAACATGCCGGTAGAGCACAGACAGGTTAAATTCTCTGAGGTACCTGATTTCGCAGAGTGTGGACTTTGCGGTACAGCAGCAGTTATTTCCCCAATCGGAAAGATTGTAGATCACGGCAAGGAAATCTGCTTCCCAAGTGGAATGGAAGAAATGGGACCATACACAAAGAAGCTTCGTGAGACACTTACCGGAATCCAGATGGGCGAAATCGAAGGACCAGAAGGATGGGTTCACAAAATTATGTAAGATGCACATACGTGTATTCCGAAAATATGCAGGAAATCAAAAGAGATGTCGCAAGACATCTCTTTTTTGTGGTACAATGGAGGTATCGTATTTTGTTTCGTTATAAGTGAGGACGGGTTCGGTCAATAGGAATATGTTTTGGCAGGTACGATTTTAGACGAAATTATAGAATTTGCCAAAGTCCTGAATGCCTCTAATTTCGTGTCCGGGCACCGTTTCGACAGTTTCTTTCTGGGTGTCCGTCTGCCACAGATGCAGTCAGTATTTTTAGTCTGTCTAAGCGGGCGTGTTCATGAAGTCGATATGAGCCGCCACGGTCAAAACTCGCATGAAGTTTTATGACAAATTGTTATGCTGTGCTGCTCACAAACATTTGCCCCAGTGGCGGCACGTTTCCTGACCAGGCCCGCTAAGACAGTCACAAAATGCTTCCGATGTCATCTGTGGCAGACGGACACCCAGAAAGGAACTGTCGAAACTGGAACGGACAGGAATCATAGAAAGAGGCATTCAGGATTTTGTGCAAATTCATAATTTTGGATAACTAGTGCCTGTAAAAACATATTTCTATTGCCTGAACCGTTACACTTATACGCAAAAATACACCGGAATACAACGAGCAGAAAAGGAGAACTTCCTTGACAGACGCACAGAGAAGATCAAAGGCGCGCAGCGCCTACCAGAAAGCAAAACGAAAAAAACAACTGCACAAACGCATTTTCATCACCATTCTGATTGCTATCGTGATTTTCATCGCAATCGGAGCGATTATCCGAATACGGCAGAACCATGCAAAGACAACTTATGTAAAGGCAGATCAGATTACAGATACACTGTACAATGATAACCGTCCGGAGCTGGACGTGGATTTACTTCCGATCAACGATTACTCAAGACCTGGACGCGCATTGGAGAAAGTGAATGGAATTGTGGTTCATTATACGGCAAACCCGGGAACGACGGCGCAACAGAACAGGGATTATTTTGCGGGATTGGCAGAGTCTCATATTACCCATGCAAGCAGTCATTTTGTGATTGGGCTGGAGGGAGAAATCGTACAGTGTATTCCGTGCGATGAGATTGCATATGCATCCAATGATCGTAATTCTGATACGATTGCGATTGAGTGTTGCATCCCGGATGATACAGGAAAATTTAATGACCAGACCTATCAGTCACTGGTGCAGCTTGTTACCTGGTTAATGGGTCGGTATGATCTTGGTGTGGAAGATGTCATAAGACATTATGATGTGACGGGAAAGAATTGTCCGAAGTACTTTGTGGAGCACACTGAAGCATGGGATGCTTTCAAGCAGGATCTGGTGACATATATCCAGCAGCATGGTGTCAAAAAAGAGTCGTAGTCTTGTAAAACACGAAAAAATAAATTAAAATAGGAATAACTTAGATATAAAGGAGTATTTCTTTGGAGACAATCTATCAGGAATTGAAGGAACAAAAGAATGTGCGCAGTAATCTCAGTGCTTTGCGGGCACAATTGAAAAAGGATACAAAAGCACAGGCGTATGTGCAGGCGGAGACATTTGCGGAAGAAAACAAGTCTCTTTTCTGGAACTGGCTGGAAAGTGACGATGCAAAGACGAGAAAGAATGCGGCATTGTTATTAGGTGAAATCGAATATGAGCCGGCAGTGGAAAAACTGTTTACTTCCTATCAGAAGGAACAGACGCTGTTTGTCCGCAGTGCTTATCTGGAAGCTTTGGCGAAATTTGATGTGGAACCGCTTTTACCACAGTTGAAACGGCAGCTGGATGAGTTGCTTTCAAAAGAACGGACCGTAGAGAATCAGAAACACATCGAAGAAGAAGTGCGGGCTCTGCGTCGCATTATCATTATGTATGAAGGAATTACGCACCATACATTTGACAAGAAACAGAAAAAGAATCATGTGCTTTTGCTTTGTAACCGGAATCAGAGAGAAACCGTTGCGACGCTTGCAAAAGGCAGACCGCATCCGCTTGGTGTGATGACAGACACGGATGATCTGACAAAACTGATGCTGGTGCGTGTGTTCCGGGATGTGCTTTTTCCAGTACCGGTACAGACACTGATTGAACCAAAGCCGGAGGTGGCTGCACAGACAATCTGGGAGCCAATGCTTGCATTGTGCAGAAAATATCACAAAGAAGATGCTCCGTTTTATTTCCGCGTCGAGTGCAAGTCAAATATGACACTGGAGGAACGCAGCAGTTTTACAAGAAAGCTTGGCGCAAAATTAGAGGAACTTTCCGGGGGAGCACTGATCAACTCTGCAAGTGATTATGAAGTGGAACTTCGGCTAATCGCAAACAGGGAGGGAAAATTTTTCCCATGCCTGAAATTCTATACACTGGAAGATCAGAGATTTCAGTATCGGAAGCATGCCATCTCTGCCTCTATTCATCCGTCTACAGCGGCACTTATCATGGAGCTGGCAGCACCTTATCTGAAGGAAGGTGCCCAGATCATGGATCCATTTTGTGGAGTAGGAACGATGCTGATCGAGCGCGATATCCGTGTACCGGCGAGAGAAAAATACGGCACAGATATTTTTGGAGAGGCAATTGACAAGGCGAGAGAAAATGCGTCAGCTGCGGGAGAACTGATTCATTTTATTCATAGGGATTTCTTTGATTTCCGGCATGAGTATAAGTTTGATGAGATTATTACGAATATGCCGGTTCGTGGAAGGATGACCAAGGAAGAACTGGATCATCTGTACACACAGTTTTTTAATAAAGCTTTGGAAATATTGCAAAAAGAAGCGGTTATTATTATGTATACACAGGAGCTTGGATTTGTGAAAAAGCAGATTCGTCTGCACAGTCAGTTACACTTATTGCAGGAAACCTGCATGCAGACAAAGACGGGATTTTATTTATTGGTCATTGGGGTAAAGAGGTAAATTATGGCAATTACAAATGCACTAGGGCTGGAACTGCCACAGGAAGATGATAATCTGGAAAACGGATTGATTGATACAAAGATGCTGCAGGAATTGCAGGATCAATTTTGCTATTCCAATAATTTGTATGTTGTCTGTCTGGGACAGAAAGAAGGGGTCATTACAAAGGCCTACGGAACGAAAGAGGAGCTGGAATATGTCCATTCTCTTGTGAATGAATCGGTATATATGCAGCTGGTATCTGAAATTGAAAATGAACAGATTGAAACGATGGTGGAATATCCAGTTGCTCAGGATTTTGTGAAAGTATGTGCAATTTCTACGCGAATCGAAGGAAAAACGCAGGTGATTTGGGTGATTGTAGGTTTCCTTGAGGAAAAAATGACATCACAAGCTGGCGTTCCTGAGGAAATGATGATAACAACAGAGGCACACTATTATGCATCTGTTGAATTTTTGTCGTTGCTTTCTGCACAGCTGTTCGAAGTAAAAATCAACCAGCTGATTGCACAGACTGCAATGAAAAAAAGCCAGAATTCGGAGATCGCTATGCAGCATCAGTTGCACCAAATGCAGACAATGACCAAAGTGATTCAGACACTTGAGTCGGATGACGCGTTTGCAGACCTTGTGGAAAACGTGATCAAAGAGACTTGTGAATGTTTACAACTTACTGGAGGATTTTTGATTCGTGAGAATATTGAGACACTTTTGATTGAAGGGGTCTGTGAACATGTCACGGAGGAAAAAGCTTCGGTATTATGGAAATTGTCCAATTGCAAGAGAGAGGATTTACCGTTTTTTGATGGAAAACCATACGTTATTTCCACGGATGCGATGATGCCGGATGAGTTTGAAACGCTTATGAAAGATTGCAAGATGACAGCAGCGGTATTTCAGCCGATTGAAGCCGGTGGGCATGTGGCCATGTATCTGGGCTTTTATGAACACAGCCACAACCGTACCTGGGAGATGGAGGACATCAAATTTATAAATGATGTTAAGCGTGTGGTGCAGAGTGTGCTGATAAAACGCATTTCCAAGAATTCTCTTGCAAGTTCTTATGCTTCTTTAGAATCAATTTTGGAAAATACGGGAAGTGGCATCTATGTTTCTGATGCAAAAAACAGGACACTTCTGTACACAAACAAAAAATTCAAAGATTTCTTTGCAAAGACGATTGCTGCAGGAAAACTGGATGATTTGATTTTCTCGGAGCAGGAAATAGGGCGCAGACAGTATTTTGAAGAAATATATTCTGTAGAAGAAGAACGATGGCTGGATGTCTACAAAACAGAGATCGACTGGGTGGATGGAAGAAAAGTCAGCCTTTGTACATTATATGATATTACGGACAAAAAAATATATCAGAAAGAAATTGAAGAACAGGCAAATAACGATTTCCTTACAGGACTTTTTAACCGTATGCGTTGTGAACAGGATCTGGCGAAATATGTGATGAAAGCGCAGAATTCAAAACAAAAAGGGGCCTTGCTCTATTTGGATCTGGATGATTTTAAACATATCAATGATGGGTTGGGACATCAGTATGGCGATGTTTTGCTGAAGGCGATTTCACATAGTCTGCAACGTGTTGGCGGCGTGACAAATACCTGTTACCGTATGGGTGGGGACGAATTTATTGTTATAATTCCGGGTAAACTGTTTGATAAGTTAGATTCTATTATTGAAGAGATTACTTCAATTTTTACAAAACCGTGGTTCTTAAAAGGGGAAGATTATTATTGTACCATGAGTATGGGAATTGCATGCTTTCCGGCAGATGGAACTACGGTGGATGAGTTGATCCGCAAGTCGGACATGGCACTTATGCGTGCAAAACGACGTGGAAAAAACCGGATTGAATATTACAATGATACCGATGCTGCTTCCGCAAGCCATAGACTTGATTTGGAGAAAAATATGCGTACAGCGGCTATGAATGAATGCAGTGAATTTGAAGTGTATTATCAGCCAATCATTGATACCAAAGATCAAAAAAATGTCTGTTGTGGAGCTGAGGCACTTGTACGTTGGAATTCCAGTGTGATGGGATTCGTCAGTCCGAATGATTTTATTCCGCTTGCAGAGTATCTGGGCCTGATCAATCCAATTGGAGAGTATGTGTTACGGCAGGCTGTAAAACGCTGTAAATATTGGAACGATATGGGGCATCCGGATTATAAGGTCAATGTGAATTTGTCGGTTGTGCAGTTGCTGCAGAATGATATTGTAAAGAAAATTAAGTCTGCGATTGAAGATTCACATATCAATCCGGCGAATCTTACACTTGAAGTGACCGAGAGTCTTGCCATCAATGACATGGTCCGCATGAAAAAGATTCTCAGCGAAATCAAGAGCCTTGGAGTAAAAGTTGCATTGGATGATTTTGGAACCGGATATTCTTCGTTGAATCATATCCGGGAGATGCCAATCGATGTGATCAAGATCGACCGCTGTTTTATTGAACATCTTGGAGAGGATGAATTTTCGGATGCATTTGTCAAAATGGTCGCAGAATTAGCCAGCGCCATTGGCGTTCATGTTTGTGTGGAAGGTGTGGAGACGGATCAGCAGCTTGATGTGGTACAGCAGATGAACATTGACATGATCCAGGGGTATTATTTCGGGAAACCGATGCAGATTGGGGAGTTCGAGCAGAAATATTTGTAAGAAACTTGTCGGAGAATAAAAGGAGGCACACATTGGATTTATTTGATATTGTTGGCCCGATTATGGTAGGTCCTTCGAGTTCCCACACAGCAGGGGCTGTTCGCATGGGATATGTAGCGGGAAAATTGCTCGGAGAACCCATAAAGAAAGCAGAGATTTTGCTATATGGTTCTTTTCTTGCAACAGGAGAGGGACATGGTACAAAGAAAGCGATTGTGGCAGGACTTCTTGGTATGCAGCCGGACGATTATGAGATTGCTGACAGCTTTGAAATCGCACAGAAACGGGGAATCAAAATTGTATTTGGCGAAGCGCGTCTGGAGGATGCCCACCCGAATACAGCTGTTATCCGATTAGAGGGTGTGGGAGAAAAATCCATTGAGGTACAGGTGTCTTCCATTGGAGGCTCCCGTATCAATATTGACAAAATCGATGGAATTAACACAAATTTCTCTGGAGAACATCCGACACTGATTGTCCACAATCTGGATCAGCCGGGACATGTATCGGAAGTGACGTCTATGCTTGCGCACAAGAGCGTGAACATCGCAACCATGCAGCTGTACCGCTCCGCAAAGGGACAGATGGCTGTTATGGTCGTGGAATGTGATCAGCCGATTCCGAAGGATGGGATCGCCTGGCTTTCCCATGTAGAGGGCGTGATGAAAGTGACATATTTTGAGGGTGTGTAGCAGGTAAGGAGATTGTTCATGACAGAATATCATACATTACAGGAATTACAGGAACTGGCAGTACAGCAGAAGAAAGAAATATGGCAGATTGTGCAGCAGGAAGACATGGATGCCAGTGAACGGACCCAGGAGCAGTCTTATGAGAAAATGCATCAGATGTATGAGGCAATGAAATATGCAGATGCCGCTTACAATGGCAATTTGCGGTCGGCCAGCGGACGTGCCGGTGGTGATGGAGAAAAATTGCATGAATACAATGCGTCCGGGGAAAATATCTGTGGTGCTTTTATCGGTCTCGTCATGGAAAAAGCAATCAAAATGGGCGAATCCAATGCGTGTATGAGAAGAATTGTGGCAGCTCCGACGGCAGGTTCCTGTGGTGTTCTGCCAGCGGTTCTTTTAAGTTACGAGGAACAGTTTGCAGCGACAGAAGAACAGATGGTGCAGGCATTGTATGTAGCAGCGGGAATTGGAAAAGTAATTGCAGAGAATGCTTTTATTGCAGGTGCAGCAGGTGGATGTCAGGCAGAGATTGGTTCGGCGGCCGCAATGAGTGCAGGTGCACTTGCGTATTTACAGGGAGCGGATCCACAGACTGTAATGCATGCAGCCGCGTTATCATTAAAGAATATGCTGGGACTTGCCTGTGATCCGGTGGGAGGCCTTGTAGAAGTGCCTTGCATCAAACGGAATTCGTATGGAGCGGTCAATGCAGTGACGTCTGCGCAACTCGCGCTCGCCGGCATTCGTAGTGCCATTACACCGGATGATGTCATTGACAGTATGCGTCGTATCGGAAATCAGATGCCGACCTGCCTGAAAGAGACCAGTGAGGGTGGACTGGCAACGTCAGCTTCGGCGGAAGCGTATTAAAATTGAAGTAAGGAACAAGCCTTTTGTATAAAAGCTGAGTCGTAATATTGCGGCTCAATTTTTACATATTATGATATGAGGGTCAAAAGGTATTTTGCCCCTCATTTATGATTAATCAGA
>ENA-UOJO01000740-UOJO01000740.1-human-gut-metagenome-genome-assembly--contig:-P57-NODE-740-length-47769-cov-16.782391_pt1 | contig 47769 bp, 39 predicted proteins | sample MGYA00242351_ERZ723898 | MGnify/ENA metagenome assembly ERZ723898 | reverse complement strand
TTCGCAGATAAGAAGCGTGGGGTCGAAACCACCAGGCTGGCAGGGTACTGCCAGTCAACCCCCGGTCCTCGGACCACGGGTCCAGCCAAAAAGCCCCCCGCTGCGGGCTGGCAGCAAAAAACCTGTTTTCTCCTCTTGACACTCCCACTGTGTCAGGCTTTACAATACCTGTGGATCCAAAAAATGAACTGCATGGAGGGTACCGCCTTGCTGAAAATCGGAGATTTTTCCAAGCTGTCCAGAATCAGCGTCCGCATGCTCCGGCATTACGACGAGATTGGGCTGCTGCGCCCGGTCTACGTCGACCGGTTCACCGACTACCGCTACTATGACGAGCACCAGCTGCCAACCGTCGGGCGCATCACAGCGCTCAAGGACATGGGCTTTCATCTGGCGGAAATCGGACAATTGCTGGAGCTGTATGACGACAAGGACGCACTCGACGCGCATCTTGCCGCGCAGCAGCAGCAGTTGGAGCTGCTTGCCGCAGACACCGCGCAGCGCCTTCGTCTGATTGCGGCAGCGAGGAACCGCTTACGAAAGGACGAACCTATGAAGTACAATGTCACACTGAAAACGCTTCCCGAACGCTACTGCGCCACGGTGCGCATGACCATTCCCTGTTATGAGGACGAGGGCATGGTATGGAGCGTTCTGTGCAGCGAAACCGCTGCGATGGCGCTGGTCCCTAGCGACCCCTGCTACTGCGCGGTCGAATTTCTCGACAACGAATTCAAGGAGCAGAACGTCGAGATTATGGCGTCCAAATCCGTAAAGGGCACATATCCGGATACCGAGCACGTGAAGTTCCGGACGCTTCCCGCCGTGACCTACGCCGGCTGCACGTTCAAGGGCAGCTACGCGCAGATCAACGACGTTGTCGCCACTGTCAGCGCGTGGGTGGAGGACAACGGCTACGACTACGCCGGTCCCATGTTCGATATCTACCACGTCAGCCCGCACGAGACGCAGAACCCCGACGAGTTTGTCACCGAGGTCTGCTTCCCGGTTAAAAAGAAGTAACGCCGCAAAAAGCTGCCGCAGACGAAACACCGTCTGCGGCAGCTTTTGATTTTACAGGTCTTTTGCCAGCTCTTCGGGAAGCGTCTGCCTGCACAGCGTCCTGTATCGCGCGCTGCCGGGCAAAAGCGCCTGCGCGCCGGGAAGGTGCCCCAGCTGCGTCAGGAAGATCAGAAGCTCATGCCCCGCGCCGAAGGTATCGTACACAAAGCCCATGGCGTTGTCCAGCTGCGCGCTGCACGAAGATTCCTGCTGCAAAAGCGCCTGCCGGCAGCGCTCGGCTTCCTGCCGCAATGCCGCCAGATCGTCTGCATCGTCCAGCAGCGCGTGAAGCCTTGCTGCAAGGTGCCGCTCCCGCGCCTGCTCGCCGGGCGGCAGCACACCCAGCTCCTGTCTCAGCTGCACCGCCTTTTCACGCCTGGAGAGATTCTCCTTTGCCGCGCGAAGCGGGTCTGCTTCCTGCTGCAAGGCAGACACGAAGCTCTCCAGACTGCCGCAAAGCGCCGCGCTCTGCCGGTAATCCTCCAGTTCCCGCCGGACGGCATGCAGCAGAAATTCGACCGCTGCCAGCCGCCCGTCGAAAGACAGCTCCTGCAGCTCCGGTGCGCAGCCGCTTTGCCTGCCGGACAAAATCGGCGCAAGCGCCAGCTTTTCCCGCCAGCCGGAATAGAGCTGGAAGAACGCTTCAAACGACGCGGCAATCTCCGCGTGCTGCAAAAATTCTCCGAACAGCGCGCCGGTTATCGCAAAGCCCAGCCGCTCATAGCTGCAAAGCGTCTGGGACAAATCCTCCCAGCCGCGTGCGGTTACAAAGCTTCTTCCGCGGGCAGTTCGCTCGACACAGTAAAAATGCTCCGGGTTCAGCTCCAGATAAGAAAGGACCGCCGGGTGAAGCCCCTTTGCGTGCGCGTAGTCGCGCCAAACGGGGTAGTTTTCCGAAATTTCAAGCAGCCGAACCCGGTCCATCGTGACCGTGTCGAAGCTTCTTGCCGACTCGTTGTACGCCGGCGGATTGCCGGCAGCGGCGATGACCCAGCCTTCGGGGAGCCTATGGGTTCCAAACTGCTTGCTCTGCAGCAGCTGCAGCATCGCAGGCATCAGCGTTTCCGACACGCAGTTGATTTCGTCCAGAAACAAAATGCCGGTCCGGATGCCCGTCTGTTCTATCCGCTCATAGACGCTTGCCAGAATCTCGCTCATGGTATACTCGGTGGCGGAATACGGTTTCCCGCCGAAGGTTTTCTCGCGGATCAGCGGCAGCCCCAGCGCGCTCTGCCGCGTGTGGTGGGTCATGGTGTAGGACACCAGATTGATCCCCAGCTCCTGCGCCAGCTGATAGAATACCGCCGTCTTGCCGACGCCCGGAGGTCCCATGAGAAGAAGCGGCCGCTGATGCACGAGCGGCATGCAGAGCGCGCCATCCGGCGTTCGTTCGGTATAGGCAAGCACCGTGCGCCTGATTTCTTCCTTTGCCTGTTTTATATCCATCCTTCGTCCCTCCCGGGCTTGTCCGCGTCCAGCACGAGCCGTATCGCCCAGCGCGGAATGTTGATATCGTCGTAGCGGTAGCGCAGCATCACGAACGCGACGGGGTAGGCAGGCTCGCGCTCGGGAAATACGCCGTAACCATCGGTAAAATACAGAACGCCGCCCAGATGCGGCAGCTCTCCGCACGCGACCAGCTCGTCGATGCGCCGCAGCGCCGGGCGAAAATCCGTGCCTCCGCCGCCATACAGCTCCAGATGGTCCAGATACCACTGAAATTCTTCGAGATTTGTCACCAGGGTATCCTGCTGCACCTCGCAGTCGCATTGCAGGATGTGCAGCCGGAAGCGGTCGAAAAACAGCCGCTCACGCAGCAGGATATCATGGACCGCGCGCAAAAACCAGCCGGTCAGCCCGCGCGAGCAGGACGCCGACGTGTCAATCACAATCGCAAGCTCCCGGAGCTTCCGCTCCTCGGAGTATTCCAGCGGCTCAATCAGCGCCACGCCGTTATAATGCTCCATGCCGTAGGCATACCACGAGTAGGAAAAGTCGGCATCGCTGACGTGCCGGTTCTCCCGCAGAACCGAAAACGCCCGCAGGAGCCCTGCAAAGCGCACTTTGTTTTCCGGGCTGTCCAGAACCGTAAGCTTTACCCCCGCCGTGCCGGTGCCGATTTTCGGCTTCTCCTCCTGCATGAACGGAAGAAGTTTCTCCTTCTGCCGCCGCCAGAGCGCAGGCGCGCCCGCGCCATCCGCTCCGGAAACGAGAAGCCTTGCCTGCTCCTGCACCGTGTTCCAGAGGGCATGATCGTCCTGCGCAAAAAGCGCCCGGAGCGTTTCGCGCGGAACCGGAAAGTCGCCATCTAACTGCGCGCAGACCGCCGAAGCGGAAAACGCCGTTCCCTTTCTGAGCGCGTAAAACGCCTTTGCCTGCGTTTCATCAAGCGTCTGCCCCAAAAGCCTTTTTGCAAGAAAGCCGACCGTCATGTCACAGGCAAGGCTCCAGGCCTGCGCGTCTACTCCCCCGCGCTGCCACGGGTGCAGCAGCATCGCATGCAGCACGCTGTGAAGAAGCGTCTTTTCCGCGCCCTCCGGCGATCTTACCGCCTGCTCCAGAAACGAAATGGGCGCGTAAAAAAACCGTCCGTCGGTGCCGGTTTTCTCCCCCTCGCGCCAGTCGAGCAGCCCCAGCGCCAGCGCCAGCAGCGGCAGCCTTTCATAGAGTCTGCCGCGCAGTATCTGATAGAGTCTCGCGCCGTCTGCCATCTGCCCGCCTCCCTGCGTTTTTCTCAGTATAGCACGAAAGATTTCCATACAAAAGGAAAATCTTCTGTTTCGCGCAAAAACCGGCAAGCCTTCGGCTTGCCGGTTGAATCTCAGGACAAAATTCCGGTCGACTGCAAAAACAGCACGAACATCATGACCGGCGCAATATAGCGGATCATAATCGTGTACACGCCTCTGCGCCGGAACGTCTCGCCGTTTCGCTCCATCTCGCCGATGACGTACTGCGGCGATTTGACCCAGCCGATGAGAATTGTAGACAGCAGCGCAATGAACGGCATCATGACGGAGTTGCTGACATAGTCCATGAGGTCCAGCAGCTGACCGACCGAGCCGTTGGGCAGCGGCAGCTCAAAATAGAACTTGCTGTAGCCCAGCGCAATGACGGCGCTCGCCGCAAGATAGATCACGGACAGAACAACGACCGTCTTTTTTCGGTCGGTGCGGAAAATTTCCACGCAGTTCGCCACGATGGATTCCAGCACCGAAATGCAGGAGGTCAGCGTCGCAAAAATCGCCGTGAGGAAGAACAATGCGCCCACAAACGTTCCCGCTTTTCCCATCGCGTCAAAGACCTTCGGCAGCGAGACGAACATCAGGCTCGGACCCGCGCCCATGCCCTCGACGCCGGAGAAGACATAGACCGCCGGAATGATCATAACGCCCGCGAGCAGCGCCACCAGCGTGTCAAACAGCTCGATCTGGTTGACCGATTTTCCGAGGTTCACGTCCTTTTTTACATACGAGCCGTAGGTGATCATGATGCCCATCGACACGCTCAAAGAGAAGAACAGCTGACTCATCGCGTCGAGCAGAATCTGCAAAAACCGCTCGACGGTCAAGCCCTCGACGTGCGGCGTAATAAAATACAAAAAGCCCTGCAGTCCCGTGCGCGTCACACCGTTTGCGTCCATATTTTTGAGCGTCAGAGAATACCCGGCAATCACAACCACCAGCACCAGCAGCACCGGCATCATGAATTTCGACACCTTTTCAATGCCGCCTTCCACGCCGTTATAAACAATCAGCGCCGTCGCCGCCATAAACAAAAGCGCAAACACGACCGGCGAAACCGGCGAGGTGATAAATCTCATAAAATAGCCGTCCTGCGCCGCGGCTCCGGCCTGCCCGGTCACATAGACGAGCGCATATTTTGTAATCCAGCCGCCGATGACCGCGTAGTAGGTCATGATCAGCACCGGCACGAGGAAGGTCAGAATGCCGAGGAACTTCCACTTCGGGTGCATTTCAGCGTATGCACCGATGGCGCTTTTCTGCGTCCTGCGCCCGATGGCAATGTCCGAAGTGAGAAGGGTAAAGCCGAAGGTCAGCACCAGCGCCAGATAGACGATCAGGAAAAGTCCGCCGCCGTCCTTTGCCGCCAGATACGGAAAGCGCCAGAGATTGCCGACGCCGACCGCGCTTCCCGCCGCCGCCAGCACAAAGCCGAGCTGCCCGGAAAAATAGTTGGATTTCTGTTTCATGATATCTGCTCCCCTTGTTCTCAATTCCCGGAATATTTCCTGGGCGCACAGGGTTTACGGTATCATAAAACGTTCTGGAAGTAAACCGCTTTTTCCTTTACGAAGCGGCAATCGTGTGATAGTATAAAAACAGCGCGAAGCGCTGCGCTTCACGCTGTCAAAGCTCTTCCGCCCGGTTAGCCGCCGTGCCTTTGCATATACTGCCCGATCTGGCGGATGACCGCCACTACGCAGATGCCCGCCGCCAGTCCGACCGCCCACTGCCCCGTAAGCAGGGCGTAGCGGCGCATATCGTCAAAGCGGTTCTGCACCAGTCCCAGCATCGCATAATACGCCGAGCCGCCGGGAACGAGCGGAATGAGCGCCGGAAGCAGGAACAGCGTCGCGGGCGTTTTTGCAATCTTCGCGGCGATTTCGCTGTAGGTCGCGGCAAACGCGCCCACCAGGACAAGCAGATAAAATACGCTCTGCACCCGGTCCTTTAACAGCAGATAGAGCAGCCAGCTGAGCATGCCGCCGACGGACGCGGGAATGATTTTTTTCACCGGCACGTTCATCAGCAGGCAGTAGCCCACGGTGGAAAACAGCGCCGTCAGTAAATTTCCGACCATCTCTTACACCCCAAACAGATAGATTGCGCTGCCGAAGCCAATGGCAAGCATCAGCGCAAGAAGCAGCGACTCGAACATGCGCAAAAGCCCCGATACCGTGTGCCCGACAAGCATGTCGCGCACCGCGTTCGTCAGCGCCGCGCCCGGAATGAGCAGCATAATGACGCCGATGGAAATTTTATCGACGTCCAGCGCCGGCACCTGCCGCCAGACGAACCAGATGAAGCTGCCCGAGACAAAACCGACCAGCACCTGGAAAAACGCGGCGTTGCGGAACACGGGCTGTACCTGCCGCTGCATGAAGCAGACCATCGCGCCGACGAAGGCGGCAAGGATGCTGTCTGCCCAGGAGCCGCCGAAAAAGAGCGTAAAGCTCAGCGCCGTCACAACGCTTCCCAGATACAGCGTCTGCACCTTCGGCTTCTCCCGGTCGATTTTTTTCAGCTCCGCACGAAATTCCGCCGCGCTCACCGGCTCGGTACAGATGCGGCGGCTGAGGGCATTGAGCCGTTCGAGCTTGACAAAGTCAAACGACGACGCTTTGTTGATGCGGCGCGTCTGTGTCAGCTCCACGCCGTCTTCAAACAGAATCGTCAATACAATATCGGATGTGATGGCAAAGATGTCTATCTTCTTTGCACCGTAGGCTCTTCCGAGCCGCGTCATGGTGTCTTCCACGCGGTTGATTTCCGCGCCGCACAGCAGCAGCATCTGCCCCATGTCCAGAAGACCATGCAAAATCTGATCGTGCGCTTCCATCGCGCACCTCCTTCATAAGATAATCGTTCCAAGGCAGACATTGTAACAGAACATTGCCATTTGTCAAGACAGAATCGCGCCGCGCGCGACGGAGGTTTTTTATGAATTATGCCAGTATCAAATCCTGCGACATCGCAAACGGTCCCGGCGTGCGCGTGAGCCTGTTCGTCTCCGGCTGCACGCACCACTGCAAGGACTGCTTCAACGAAGAGGCGTGGGACTTTTCCTACGGCGAGCCGTTCACCGACGAGGTCTCCGACCGCCTGCTTGCCATGCTCTGCCCTGATTATATCCGGGGCATCACCTACCTCGGCGGCGAGCCGTTCGACCCGCACAATCAGGAATCGCTGCTGCTGCTCTCGCGCAGAATCCGGCAGGAGCTTCCGGAAAAGTCCATCTGGGCGTTCACGGGCTATGTCTACGGCGGGAATCTTCCGATGCTCCCCGGCATAACGCAGGCGCTTTTGGAGCATCTGGACGTTCTGGTAGACGGTCCGTTCATTGCCGCGCAGAAAAATCTCTCGCTGCGCTTCCGGGGCTCGAGCAACCAGCGCCTGATTGATATGCCGAAAACACTCGCCGCCGGAACAGTCGTTCTCTGGGACGAAAGACAATAAGGACAGGAGAAGCTTATGCCGAAAATCAAGATTCATTATTTTTCCCCGGACGCACCGCGGCTGCAGCTGACCAAAACGGGCGACTGGATCGATCTTTACTGCGCGCAGGACATGACGCTGCACGCGGGGGACTTTGCGCTCGTGCCGCTCGGCGTTTCGATGCAGCTGCCCGAGGGCTATGAGGCGCGGACCGCGCCGCGCTCGTCGACCTTCAAGCGCTGGGGGCTTCTGCAGGCAAACTCCGTCGGCGTGATCGACAACAGCTACTGCGGCACGAACGACGAGTGGAAGCTCCCCGTCTACGCCACGCGTGACACGACGCTTGAAAAGGGCGACCGCATCTGCCAGTTCCGCATTTTCGAGGTCCAGCCTGCCATCGAGTTTGAAGAGTGCGACACGCTGTCTGACACGGACCGCGGCGGCTTCGGCTCGACCGGTCGAAAGTAAAAACGCCCCCGGCGCAGCTCAAAACCAGCTGCGCCGGGGTGTTGTTACTGCGCAAGAAGCGTGACGCTCATGCAGATCGGATTATGGTCAGAGTAGGCAAAGCCGGTGGACACGACCTCGCTGTCCGTCACTTCGACATTCGGCGAAACCAGAAAGCCGTCGACCGACAACACCAGCTGCCCGTCGTGATACGGACCGTCCGCGTTGCGGACCGTGGGGACCGCGCCGTCTTTTCCCTGCGGCGCAATGAGCCGGATATCGGTTTTCTCCAGCAGATCAAAGCGAAGCGGCTGCGCCCAGGTGTAGTCCTCGGTGGAAACGCCGAAATATGCTTCGCTGCCACCCTCCAGCAGATCCTTATTGAAATCGCCGCCGCCAATGACGTAGTTTCCCGCTTCATACTCCGCCTGCATGTCGCAGAGCAGAAGCTCCAGCTGCTCGTCGGCAATTTTCCCGTCGGAGGTGTAGGCAGACAGGTGCAGATTATACAGGCACAGCGCTTTCCCGTTCGAGACCGGAATTTTCGATACGCTGTAGCACCGGTCCAGATCGAGAAGCTTCGTCACGCCCGTCTCGACCGGCAGGCTCCTTCGCACCGCGCTGCGGATACCGAGCTTTGATGTTGTCAGCAGCCCGGAATTCGACGCGCCGTGCGGCTGCGTGATGGGGTAAAACAGATACGCCGAATGGTAGTTCACGGCAAAGACGCTGTCTGTAGAAACGTCCAGACCGTCAAACGTGCGAAGCTTCAACGCCTCGTCGACATGGTAGCTCCGGTCGGAGTCGAAGTCGACCTCCTGCAAAAGCATCAGGTCTGCATCCTGCGCCGCAGCAGTCTCTCCGATGGCGTCAAGATTCTTTTCCAACCGTTCTTTGGACCATGCGCGCGACTCCGTGCCGCCGTCCATGAAAAAGCCGAAGTCCTCTTCATACGCGCCGAAACCGATGTTCCAGCTGAGGATTTTATAGTCCGTCTCTGGCTCGGCAGTCTGGACGCCGCTGCTTCCGTGTGTGACGCTCAGCTCCTGGTTGTCTTCGATGCGCGAATACGTGCCGAATACATAGCCCACATAGCAAAGCACGGCGATCAGCACCACCAGCAGCAGAATTCCAGCAATTTTCAAGACTCTTTTCAAGTCCTTCGCCTCCTGTTTGTTCTTCTTTTTGTATCATACCCGATTGCGTGCAAAAATGCAATCCGTCTCGCGTGTGCAGAACTTCAATTTTAAGAATTATTCTTAAAATAGTTCTGGCTTTTTTTCGCGGCATGTGGTATGCTATGGACAGAAGCAAACAGCCCCTGGCTGATCCATGAATTTCAGGAGGAATGCATATGTATTGTGTCAAAAAAATGACCGAGGATCTCTACTGGGTCGGCGCAAGCGACCGGCGTCTGGCGCTCTTTGAAAACGTCTATCCCATCTCGCGCGGCGTGAGCTACAACTCCTACCTGCTGCTCGATGAAAAGACTGTCCTGCTGGACACGGCCGACAGCTCCGTGAGCGGCATCTTCTTTGAAAATGTCGAGCACGTGCTGAACGGACGCCCGCTCGACTATCTGATCGTCAACCACATGGAGCCGGACCACTGCGCGCTGATGCAGGATCTGGTCCTGCGCCATCCGGATGTGAAGATCGTCTGCAACAAAAAGACGCTGGCAATGATCAAGAACTTCTTCACGTTCGACATCGACGCGCGCGCCGTCATTGTCGGCGAGATGGACACGCTCTGCACCGGCAGGCACACCTTTGCCTTCGTCATGGCACCGATGGTCCACTGGCCCGAGGCGATGGTCTCCTACGACGTGACCACGAAGACACTCTACTCTGCCGACGCCTTCGGCACCTTCGGCGCGCTCAACGGCAACCTGTACGCGGACGAAGTGAACTTCCAGACCGAATGGCTCGACGATGCCCGCCGGTATTATACCAACATCGTCGGCAAATACGGCACGCAGGTACAGGCACTGCTCAAGAAGGCAGCGACGATTGAAATCGAAACCATCTGCCCGCTGCACGGACCCGTGTGGCGCAAGGACATCGGCTGGTTTATCGACAAATACGTCCACTGGGCAACCTACAAGCCCGAGCAGCAGGCAGTCGTGATTGCCTATGCCTCCGTCTACGGCAACACCGAAAACGCGGCGAACATTCTTGCCTCGAAGCTTGCCGACCTCGGCGTGCGCGATGTGAAGATGTACGACGTGTCCGCGACGCACCCGAGCTTCATCGTCTCCGAGTGCTTCCGCGCCAGCCACCTGGTCTTCTTCTCCACAACCTATAATGCCGGCATGTTCGTGAACATGGAAAATCTGGTCCATGACATTGTGAACCACAACCTCCAGAACCGGACCATTGCGCTGGTCGAAAACGGCTCCTGGGCGCCCACGGCGGGCGGTCTCATGCGTGCGGAGTTCCAGAAGCTCAAAAACTGCACGATTCTGGACGAGGGTCTGACCATCAAGTCCTCGCTCAAGGAAGCGCAGCTTTCGCAGATGGACGTTCTTGCGCAGGCAATCTATGACAGCATGGACCATCCCGCACCCGCGGTCCACGAGGATGCCAAGCCCATCGAGCAGAACGCGATGTTCTCCCTTTCCTACGGGCTTTACGTTCTCACCGCGCGCGACGGCGAAAAGGACAACGGCTGCATCATCAACACCGTCATGCAGCAGACCGACACGCCCAAGCGCATCAGCATCACCGTCAACAAGGCAAACTACACCTGCGATATGATCAAAAAGACGGGCGTGTTCAATGTCTCCGTTCTCTCGCAGGACGCGCCGTTTGCCATGTTCCAGCACTACGGCTTCCAGTCCGGGCGCGATGTCGACAAGTTTGCCGACGCGAAGACGACCCCGCGCGCCATCAACGGCGTCTGCTACGTCCCCGCCTGCACGAAGGCGTTCCTGTCCGGCAAGGTTATCCAGACCATTGAGTTTGAGACGCATATTCTGTTCATCGCCGACGTAACCGAGGCGCGCGAGCTGTCGAACGTCCCTGCCATGACCTACAGCTACTACTTTGAAAACGTCAAGCCGAAGCCTGCCGCGCTCGCCGAGCAGAAGGGCTGGGTCTGCAAGATCTGCGGCTACGTCTATGAGGGTGAGCAGCTGCCTGCCGATTTCATCTGCCCGCTGTGCAAGCACGGCGCGGAGGATTTTGAAAAGCTAGGCTAACGCCCGCCTGCCAAAAAGCAGGGGCTTTTTGGCAAAAAGAATGCACCTCGTCTGCGCGCAGAATTTTGCCCCAACGGGGCAAAATTCCACACTTGCGAGGTGAGCAGTATGTTTCCGGTCGGCGAAGCCGCCGGATAACATAAATTTCCATTTTATTTCGCGTCTGCGGACGCGAAACACTGCGAGGCTTTTTCCGTCATGGGTTTCTCAAACATATTTTGAAAGGATTGTATTGTCATGCGAGTATTAGAGCAGCTGGAACCGAAGAATGTCCTGTCCTTTTTTGAAGATCTGTGCGCCATCCCCCACGGCTCGGGCAACACAAAGGCAATCAGCGACTACTGCGTGAAGTTTGCAGAAAGCCGCGGTCTGGAGGTCCATCAGGATGGGCTTAACAACGTCGTCATCGTCAAGCCCGCAACGCCTGGCTATGAAGCCGCTCCCACGGTGATCGTGCAGGGACATCTTGACATGGTCGCAGAAAAGACGCCCGACAGCCCCATCAACTTCCTGACCGACGGGCTGGAGCTGGAGGTAGACGGTGACTTTATCCGCGCGAAGGGCACGACGCTCGGCGGCGACGACGGCATTGCCGTTGCGATGGCACTGGCGGTTCTGGACGCGAAGGACCTCGCGCACCCGAGGCTTGAATGCCTGTTTACCATCGACGAGGAAACCGGCATGGACGGCGCGGTCGGCTTCGACGCCTCCATTCTGCAGGGCAAGCGGCTTCTCAACATCGACTCCGAGGAAGAAGGCATCCTGACCGTCAGCTGCGCGGGCGGCGCACACGCGGCAGTCCGGATTCCCATGACGGCAAACGAATGTGCGCTCGATTCCGCCGAAATCCGGATTTCCGGTCTCAAGGGCGGTCACTCCGGCGCGGAGATCGACAAGGGTCGTGCAAATGCAACCATCACGCTCGGGCGCGTGCTGCAGGCGCTGGTCGACAAGCTGGAGGTGCGCCTTGTCTCGGCAGAGGGCGGTCTCAAGGATAACGCCATTCCGAACGCCGCGCGCGCCGTCATCGCACTGGAAGACGGAAAGCTTCCCCGCGCGCAGGAAATCTGCGCCGAGCTGCAAGATACGTTCCGCAGGGAATACGCCGCTGCAGACCCCGACGTCACCGTCACCTTCACACCGGGCACCGTCGCTTCTCAGGCGCTGACGCTGCGCGACACGAAGAAGGTCTGCTGCTTCCTGGGGCTTTACCCCAACGGCATCGAGTCGATGAGCATGGACATTCCGGGTCTGGTGCAAACCTCCTGCAACCTCGGCATTTTCAAGGTCAACGGCTCGGGTCTCGAGGGCTCCGGCTCCGTCCGAAGCTCGATTGCAAGCCGCAAGCAGCTGCTGCTGCGCAGAATCGGGCTTCTTGCCGAAGGGCTCGACGGCACGCTGTGCGTTTCGGGGGAATACCCCGCGTGGGAATACCGCCGCGAGTCTCACCTGCGCGACGTGATGTGCAAAGTCTACAAGGACCAGTGCGGGCAGGACATGAAGGTCGAGGCAATCCACGCAGGTCTCGAGTGCGGTCTGTTCTGCGGCAAGATTCCGGGGCTCGATGCCGTCTCCTTTGGTCCCAATCTTTATGACATTCACACGGTCAAAGAGCACATGTCCATCTCGTCCGTGCAGCGCGTTTACGCCTATCTCTGCGCCGTTCTGCAGGCGCTGAAGGATTAAACAAATTTTCCGAAGTCTATCCCGAAATTCTTTCCGGCATTCCAAATCCCGCCCGGACATGCGTCCGGGCGGGATTTTTATCCGAATTTCTTCTATTGTTTTTATTTGATTCACAATTTTTACAAAATTGACGGTATAATAAGCTTTATACAACGCGCGGAGGAGGGAATTGCACATGACAAGAGATCCGTATGAGGTACTCGGCGTCTCGCGCGGCGCGAGTGAAGACGAGATCAAGCAGGCATACCGCCGCCTTGCCAAGCAGTACCACCCGGACCTCCATCCGGGCGACGCCGCCTGCGCAAAGAAGATGAACGAGATCAACGAGGCATACGACCTGCTCAAAAATCCGCAGGCATATCAGGCATATCGCCAACAGCAGCAGCAAAGCGCCTATCAGCAGGCATACCGCCAGCAGCAGTCGGCGTATCAGCAGCAGAACCAGCAGTATTACGATCCGTTCGGCTTCTGGACCTCGCAGACAGGCTCTCAGGACGGGCAGGACCCGAACCAGCACTACTACCGCTACACCTACACCTATCAGCCCGGCAGCCGCTCGGACCAGAATGAGCAGAACACGCAGTATCAGTGGACTTATCGCCGCCCGCGCAGCGGCGGAATTTTCCGCAAGATTATCGGCGCGTACCTTCTTTTGCAGCTGCTCGGCTGGCTCTTCACCAGCTGCGCCTACAGCGCGTATCCGTCCTATTACTACGGCTATTCCAACCAGCCCGACTCCGGCTACTCCGAGACCTATAACCAGCCGTCCTCCGGCAGCTACAATTCGTATGGCTTCGGCAGCGGCAGGCAGAGCTGAAAGGCGGGCGTTTCTATGAGTCTGTTTACCAAAAAGCAGCCGCCCGCGCCGGACCTTCGTCTGGAGGCGCTGGAGGCAGAATATAAAAATTACCGCCGCCGCACGCAGGGCGCATGCGAGACGGCTTATCAAGACGCGCAGCGCAAAACTGTTCTTGCGTTTCTGCCTCTCTACGACGATCTGGAGCGTGCGCTCTCGGCGCCCTGTCAGGACGCCGCCTACCGCAAGGGCATCGAGCTGATGATGCAGAACCTGCTTTCAATTCTCGCCGGTCTCAAGGTCCAGCCCATGCAGTCGCTCGGCAAATGCTTCAACCCCGACTATCACGAGGCAGTGTCTCATGTGACGGACGAGACGGCTGCCGAGGAGCGCATTGTGCAGGTCGTGCAGACCGGTTTTACGATGGACGAAGAGGTCCTGCGGCACGCAAAGGTCGTCGTCGCGAACTGACCGGTTCTCTGCCCCGCAGGGCAGAATTTTTCAAGTATTTTGAAGGAGCGTTTCACGTATGTCCAAAATCATCGGTATTGACCTCGGCACCACAAATTCCTGCGTTGCCGTGATGGAAGGCGGCGAGCCTGTCATCATCCCCAACGCGGAAGGCGGCAGAACCACGCCGTCGGTGGTCGCTTTTTCCAAGACCGGTGAGCGGATGGTCGGAAGCCTTGCCAAGCGGCAGGCTGTTACCAACCACGACCGCACCATTTCCTCCATCAAGCGCCAGATGGGCACCAACTACCGAGTGAACATCGACGGGCATAAATATACCCCGCAGGAAATCTCCGCCATGATTCTGCAGAAGCTCAAGCACGACGCGGAAAGCTATCTTGGAGAGCCTGTCACAGAGGCGGTCATCACCGTTCCGGCGTATTTTACCGACGCGCAGCGGCAGGCAACCAAGGACGCAGGCAAGATTGCGGGGCTGAACGTACAGCGCATCATCAACGAGCCAACGGCAGCAGCGCTTGCCTATGGCATTGACAAGGAGCAGAGCCAGAAGATCATGGTCTATGATCTCGGCGGCGGCACGTTCGACGTATCCATTCTCGACATTTCCTCCGGCGTCATTGAGGTTCTCGCCACAGCGGGCAACAACCACCTCGGCGGCGACGATTTTGACCAGTGCATCATGGACTATCTGGTCTCCGAGTTCAAGCGCGAAAATAAAATCGATCTTTCGCGCGACCCCGTCGCCATGCAGCGCGTGCGCGAGGCGGCAGAAAAAGCAAAGATTGAGCTGTCAAGCATGACGCAGACCTCGGTCGAGCTGCCGTACATCGCCGTCTCGAAGTCGGGTCCTGTTCACATGGACATCCCGCTCACGCGGGCAAAGTTCAACGACCTGACCTCCCAGCTTGTCCAGGCGACCAAAGCGCCTGTCAATCAGGCAATCAACGACTCCGGCATCACCATCTCGCAGATCAGCAAGGTCCTGATGGTGGGCGGCTCGAGCCGCATCCCCGCCGTTCAGGAGCTGGTCAGCCAGATCACCGGCACCGCGCCCTTCAAGGGCATCAACCCCGACGAGTGCGTCGCCATGGGCGCGTGCCTGCAGGCGGGCGTTCTGTCCGGCAGCGTGAAGGGGCTGCTGCTACTGGACGTCACGCCGCTGTCTCTCGGCATCGAAACCCTCGGCGGTGTCTGCACAAGGGTCATTGAGCGCAACACGACCCTTCCCATCCGCAAAAGTCAGATCTTCACAACCGCGTCGAGCTTCCAGTCCTCGGTCGATATCCACGTTCTGCAGGGCGAGCGCCCGATGGCGCGGCAGAACAAGGAGCTCGGTAGATTCCAGCTCACCGGGATCCGAAGAGCGCCGCGCGGCGTGCCGCAGATCGAGGTCACATTCTCCATCGATGCCAACGGCATTGTGAACGTCTCGGCAACCGATCTCGACACCGGCAAGGCGCAGGCAATCACCATCACCGCGACCTCCAACATGAGCCGCGAGGAGATCGACCGCGCCGTGCGCGATGCGCAGCAGTATGCCGCCGAAGACGAAAAGCTCAAAGCAGAAGCGCTTGCCAAGGACCGCTGCGAGCATCTGCTCTACCGCGCCTCCGGTGCAAAACCGGCAGACAAGGAGCAGAAAGCGGCAATTGCAGACGCCGTCAAAAATGTCCGCCGCGCCATCAAATCGCGCGACCCTGCGCAGATGGTCTCGAGCGCCGACGTGCTGGAGCAGCTTCTTTCGCAGGCGGGCGTCGACATGAACGCGCAGGACAATTTCCAGGGCTCCTATGAAAACCCGAACGACAGCTTCGAAGACGACGCCATGGACGCGGACTTCGAGTCGGTCGACGATTAAAACAGCGACAGGGATATGGATGCTTCCGGTCGGAAAGCCGCCGGATAACATGGTTTTTCATTTTATTTCGCCCTGCGGGGCGAAACTCTACGAGGTTTTTTGACAAGCCGAAAAGCCCGCAGCTGCAAAGCAGCTGCGGGCTTTGATTGTTTTTCGGTTCACGACACGTCCATCCACTTGACGGAGTTATCGATTCTCGCAAAAGTGATGTTGAAGCAGCGGCCGCCGGGCGTTAGGATATCGAGCGTATAGAAGCTGTCGGCAACGAAGGAAAGCGTCGCCGTGCCGCCAGACGGGTCTGCCCAGCCGTAAATTTCCTGTACGGCCCACTTTTTAAGCGTCGTATCATAGACCGGCATCTTGGAGAAAACGGACTGCATCGCCTCTCCGAGCGCAATGCCGCGCGCTGCCGGAAGCGCGGAGGTAATGCCGGTCGATGTGTCCTCCGCGAAGCGGAAGCTGATATTGTGCAGACGCATAACGAGGTTTTCATCGTAGTGAAAATCGTACATAACGCCGAGTCTCTCCATGCCCATACCCGCCATGGTGTCGGACCACACCTGATTGGGCGTTCCGATCAGCGCGAGGACCGTATTATAGTCCATGCCGATCTCCACGCCGTTTTCAAGCACCATCTCATAGTCCTGAATGGGGCTCGCATTCGTCACCGGTGAAAAAGCCGCGTCCGCGTTCTGCGAACGAAGCGAAATCGGTTCTCCGTCCGGCTTTGTCAGTGTGAGCGTACCGTAACCCGAAAGCAGGCTGTGCATCTCCGCCGCGTTCGGCGTGTAGGTAAGCACAGCTTTTTCCTTTGTGTCGGGGTCGACCGCCGTGAGCGTCACCTCGCCCTGTTCGTTCTGCGACAGCGTCCAGTTCGTCGTAAAGTCAAACCCGTTTGCAGCATTCTCCGGCCACGCGTCAAAGCCGAAGCGTTCGGCGTCTTTTCCCTCCAGCGCAGCGGCAAAGACCTGCTTCGCGTTGGTGAGCGCCTGCGCGTTGGTCATCGGCTCGCACGGCGTCATATTCAGGCGCAGCGCGGGCTTTGACCGCATCACCGCGACCGAAAAGCCCATGAGCGGCGCATATTCGTCGAAGTATGCCTCGTCCCCCTGCAGCGCATGCCAGCTTGCAAATTGGATATACTCCGCCAGCATGTCCGAGAGCCAGCGATAACTGTCGCTGTCCCAGCAAAAGGTCTCGTCTTTCAGCGTGTCTTTGAGCAGGCAGTACAAAAGCGTCGTGCGCGAGGTGTCGTCACTGTAGCACTCCAGCGCCGCCGTGTTTTCCAGCAGCTCCGGCAGAACGAGCACAATAACTTCCTCCGGCCGCTGCCGGAGCTTTTTATACGCCGCGCGGTGCTCAACCGTATAATCCTGATAGAATGCGTCCGCTTTTTCAATCGGCTGCAAAAATGCCTCCAGCAGCTCTTCGGTTGTCTGCTCTGGCGCCATTGCCTGCGCAGTGCCGGCTGCCTCGCGTTTCATCACCGGCGCGCTCTGCAAGGACGCAGTCTCGCCCTGCCCCAAGTCCGCCTCGTCCTGTTTAAACGTCGACTGCAAAGGCGCCGCCGGAAGCGCGGGGCGGCGCGATTTTCTTGCGCAGCCCGTGAGCCCTGCCAAAAGCACCAGCGTGAGCAGCGCAGCAACTAGTCTTTTTTGTTTCATAGCGTCCCTCCGGGAAGTTCTGCCCTTATCATAGCAGGTTTTTGTGCAAAAAGGCATGGTTTTCCGGTAAATTAAGGATTTTTAAGAAATAGAAAACGTGCGATACGTTTCGCCGGTTTCGAGATTCTTCCACGAGAAGGCGCCGTCTTCATAGATCATATAGCTGTGGGGCGAGTTTTCCTTCGGAATGGACGCCGAGCCGGGATTCAGATACGTAAAATCGCCGCAGTCCTCGCAGGCGGGCACATGCGTGTGCCCGTGCAGCAGAATATCGCCCTTCGCAAACGGCAGCGGATGCGCCTTGTTGATGACATGTCCGTGCGTCAGATAGACCGCCCTGCCGCCGAGCAGCAGAAAGCCGTAGTCCGCCAGTACCGGGAACGGCAGCACCATCTGGTCGACCTCGCAGTCGCAGTTGCCGCGCACGCAGAGAATTCTATCTTTCAGCGGCGTGAGCTTCGCGATCACCTGCTTCGGGGCATACTCCCGCGGCAGATCGTTTCTCGGTCCGTGGTAAAGAATGTCGCCGAGAAACATCAGCCGCTCGGGCTGCTCGGTTTCAAACGCTTCGAGCATGCGCGCGCACCAGTAATCGGAGCCGTGCAGGTCGGACGCAATCATCAGTTTCATATCGGGGTTCCTCCTTGGGACTCGTTCTTTTTGTACGCTCTATTTTACCGCAGGAACGCCAAAAAGAGAAGTGTCGTTTTTCCGTTTTTTTGTCCGGTTCGGAGAATTCTTCTCTTCGCTGCTTTGTCACAATTTACACTTGATTTTGTTCCTTCAGCGCCGTAAAATATCCGTATATTTTGAAATTTTTACAGGTTGCGCGTATATTACGCGCAGAAAAGGAGGATGCAGACATGAATGAGACCGCCAATCGGATTCCTGCCCTGTTCGGCAGCTGTGTATTTAACGAGGAGACGATGCAGCAGTACATCCAGCCCGCTGCCATGGACGCCTGGCGCTCGTGTCTGCAGGAAGGCAAAGCGCTGACGCTTGCCGTTGCCAACGACATTGCCGACGGCATGAAGGCATGGGCGCTGGAGCAGGGCGCGACGCACTTTACCCACTGGTTCCAGCCCATGACCGGCTTCACCGCCGAAAAGCACGACAGCTTCATCTCCCCTGCCGGTCACGGCACGATTGTCATGGAGTTTTCCGGCAAGGAGCTGGTACGCGGCGAGCCGGATGCCTCGTCGTTCCCGTCGGGCGGACTACGCGCGACATTCGAGGCAAGAGGCTACACCGCCTGGGACCCCACCGCCTACGCCTTCATCAAGGACGGTACGCTCTATATTCCGACCGTCTTCTTCTCCTACTCCGGAGAAGCGCTTGACAAAAAAACGCCGCTGCTGCGCTCGATTGACGCGGTCAGCCGTCAGGCGGTGCGGATTCTTCGCCTGTTCGGCGACACAAAGACGCGGAAGGTCATCGCAAACGTCGGACCCGAACAGGAATATTTCCTGATCGACAAGGAGCTTTATCTCAAGCGTGAGGACCTTCGCATGTGTGGCAGGACGCTCTTCGGCGCCAAGCCCCCGAAGGGGCAGGAGCTGGACGATCACTACTACGGCTCCATCCGCCCGCGCGTGACCGCCTACATGCAGGACCTGGATGAAGAGCTCTGGAAGCTCGGCATCTACTCCAAGACCAAGCACAATGAGGTTGCCCCCAGCCAGCACGAAATGGCGCCCGTGTACTGCGACTGCAACACCGCGTGCGATCAGAATCAGCTGACGATGGACATCATGAAAAAGGTTGCCGACCGGCACGGTCTTGTCTGCCTGCTGCATGAAAAGCCCTTTGCGGGCGTCAACGGCTCCGGCAAGCACGACAACTGGTCGCTTGCCACCGACTCCGGTGAAAACCTCTTTGCCCCCGGCAAGACGCCGAGCCAGAACGCGCAGTTTTTGCTGTTCCTGACCGCCTTCATCGAAGGCGTCGACGAGTATCAGGAGCTTCTGCGCTCCACGGTTGCTTTCGCCGGAAACGATCACCGTCTCGGCGCGCAGGAAGCGCCGCCTGCCGTCATCTCCATCTATCTCGGAGACGAGCTGAGCGATGTCATCGACTCCATCGTCGGCGAGACCGACTACACCGACCGCAAAAAGGGCGCGCTGCGCATCGGCGTCGACGTGCTCCCCACCATTCCGCAGGACACGACCGACCGCAACCGCACGTCGCCGCTCGCCTTCACGGGCAACAAATTTGAGTTCCGCATGCTCGGCTCGAGCCAGTCGATTTCGGGTCCCAACATCGTCCTCAATACCATCATGGCAGAGGAGCTGAAAAAATACGCCGACGCGCTCGAAGGCGCGCAGGATTTTGAAGCGGCGCTGCATGCGCTCATCCGGGACGCACTGCGCGCACACCGCAGAATCCTCTTCAACGGCAACGGCTACGAAGGCAGCTGGCTGGAGGAGGCAAAGCGCCGCGGGCTTGCAAACCTCGCCTCCACCGCAGACGCACTGCCTGCCTTCATTCTGGAAAAGAACATCGACCTTCTGTCGCGGCATGGCGTGTTCAGCCGCAGCGAAATGCTGGCGCGGCATGAGATTCACATGGAGAACTATTCCAAGGTCATCAAGATCGAAGCGTCCACGCTCATTGACATTGTCCAGCACACGCTGTTAAACGCCGCAACGGCGTATACGCGCGACCTTTGCACCGCGATTCTGCAGAAAAAAGCTGCCCTGCCGGGCGATACCTGCCGGGTGGAGTCCGCGCTTGCCGCGTCCGTAAGCCGTCTGGGCGAGGACCTGCTCGACCGCTGCGCCGCGCTCAAAACCGCGCTCGACACCATGCCCAAAACGCTCGACGCCGAGGGCGAAATGCACTACTGCCACGATCAGCTTGTGCCTGCCATGGGCAAGGTCCGCGAGACCATCGACCACATGGAAACGCTCGTCGCCAGCTCTTACTGGCCCGTGCCGACGTACTGTGACCTTCTCTTTTCCGTCTGAAAGCTAACGCTTTCAGACGGAATTGGCTGCGCCTCGACTGCGGGCGCGAAACTCTGCGAGGCAAACATAGAAATCCCCGCCGATATTCGTCGGCGGGGATTTCTTTTACTTTGTATGTGCTGCCAGGAAACCCTCGATAGCTGCAATCTGCATGGCAGTCTGCTCGGGCGCGGGTCCGCCGTAGCTTTTGCGCTGGGACACGCAGGTGTCCAGACTGATCGCCTCATAGACATCTGGTGCAAACAGCGGCGAGAGCCGCTTCAGCTCCGTCAGAGACAAATCTTCGAGCGTGCAGCCCTTTTGCGTACACAGGTACACCAGCTGCCCCGAGACTTTGTAGGCGTCGCGGAAGGGCATGCCCTTTTTGGTCAGGTAATCGGCACAGTCGGTCGCGTTCAGAAAGCCCTTACCCGCTGCCGTGCGCATATTCTCGGGAAGCACCGTCATCGTATCGACCATCGCGGTGAACACGGGGATGCACTGGCTGAGCGTATCGAGCGCGTCGAAGACCGGCTCCTTGTCCTCCTGCATGTCCTTGTTGTATGCCAGCGGCAGGCTCTTCATGACGGTAAGAAGCCCCATCAGATCTCCGTAGACTCTGCCCGTCTTGCCGCGGACCAGCTCTGCCACGTCCGGGTTTTTCTTCTGCGGCATGATCGAAGACCCCGTGGCATATGCATCGTCCAGCTCTACGAATTTAAACTCCCAGCTGCACCAGGCAATGATTTCCTCGCTGAACCGGCTCAGGTGCATCATGAGAATCGACGCATCCGACAAGAATTCCAGCGCGTAGTCGCGGTCCGATACGCCGTCGAGCGAGTTTTTCATCGGACCTGCAAAGCCGAGCGCCGAAGCAGTCTGGAACCGGTCGATGGGATACGTCGTTCCGGCAAGCGCGCCCGAGCCGAGGGGGCACTCGTTCATGCGGGTCCGGCAGTCTTCCAGTCTTGTGATGTCGCGCGTAAACATGCTGGCGTAGGCAAGCAGATGCTGGGCAAAGGTAATCGGCTGCGCCCTTTGCAAATGCGTATAGCCGGGCATGACGGTCTGGGTATGCGCCTTCGCCTTTTCGCACAGGACCTTCTCCATCTGCAGAAGCTTTTCGATCACGCTGGAAATTTCCTCGCGCAGATACAGCCGGAAATCGAGCGCGACCTGATCGTTCCGGCTTCTTGCCGTATGCAGGCGCTTGCCGGCGTCGCCGATTTTCGCGGTCAGCAGCGTCTCGACGTTCATGTGGATATCCTCGTTGTCGGCGGTAAACGTAACCTTGCCCGCCTCGATCTCCGCCAGAAGCTCCGTCAGCCCCTGCTGGATTTTCTCGTTGTCCTGCGCCGTGAGAATGCCGCAGTCGCAGAGCATCTGCGCGTGCGCCATGGAGCCGGTGATGTCCTGCTCGTAAAGTCGCTGGTCAAAGGAAATCGAGGCGTTGAAGTCGTTGACCAGCTCGTCGGTCTGTTTCTGAAAGCGTCCTGCCCAAAGTTTCATAGCTTATTCCTCGCAAAACAGCCTGCCCGCCCGGGCAGGCTGTCTGGTATTTCTTTTGTTTTTACGTTGTATTGCAGTTCCGGTGCAGCAGATCCGCATCTTCTCTGCGCGAGAGATGTTTCGCCGGGAGAAGGCGCGGAAGGCGAAGGCGTATCGTGTATACTCCGAGCCTCCCGCAACGCACTGCCGACGGAACAGATCCGCGTCTTCTCTGCGCGAGAGATGTTTCGCCGGAAGAAGGCGCGGAAGGCGAAGGCGTATCGTGTATACTCCGAGCCTCCCGCAACGCACTGCCGACGGAACAGATCCGCGCAGATCAGAGTTTGCCGGATTTCAGCAGGGACTGTACCTTCGTGGGAAGACCCCAGATGTTGATGAAGCCGGCGGACTGCGCCTGGTCGAAGTCACTTTCGCCGAAGGTGACGAGATTCTCGGAATACAGGGAGTTGGGTGAGGTGATGCCGGCGTTGATCATGTTGCCCTTGTAGAGCTTGAGCTTGACGGTGCCGGTGCAGTTCTCGTTTGCCTTCTTGGCAAAGGCGGTGAGCGCTTCCTGCAGGGCGGAGAACCACTTGCCGTTGTAGATGAGGTCTGCGTAGTCGACGGCAAGCTTGGACTTCATGTGGGCAGTCTCCTTGTCGAGGGTGAGCATTTCCAGCTGCTCGTGGGCAAAGTAGAGAATCGTGCCGCCCGGGGTCTCATAGATGCCGTGGTCCTTCATGCCGATGAGCCGGTTTTCCACAATATCGAGAATGCCGATGCCGTTCTTGCCGCCCAGCTCGTTGAGCTTCGCGATGATCTGAGAAACCTTCATCTTTTCTCCGTTGACCGCAACGGGCACGCCCGCCTCAAAGTCGATGGAAACCTCGGTAGGAACGTCGGGCGCCTGATAGGGAGAGACGCTCATTTCCAGGAACTTCGCCTTGTCGAGATTCGGCTCGTTTGCCGGGTCTTCGAGGTCGAGACCCTCGTGGCTCAGGTGCCAGAGGTTCTTGTCCTTGGAGTAGTTGGTCTCTCTGGAAATCTTCAGCGGCACATTGTGTGCCTCGGCGTAGTCGATTTCCTCGTCTCTGGACTTGATGCTCCACTCTCTCCACGGCGCGATGACCGGCATGCCGGGCGCAAAATACTGGATTGCCAGCTCAAAGCGGACCTGATCGTTTCCTTTGCCGGTGCAGCCGTGGGCAATGGCATCCGCGCCCTCGGCAAGCGCAATCTCGGCAAGCTTCTTGCCGATGATGGGTCTTGCAAACGCCGTGCCGAGCAGGTACTTTTCATACTTCGCACCCATCATGATCGACGGGACGATAATCTCGTCGCACATTTCATCGACAAGGTCAGCGATGATCAGCTTGCTTGCGCCGGTCTTAAGCGCCTTTTCCTCCAGACCCTCGAGCTCGTCGCCCTGACCGACGTCGGCGGCAACAGCGATGATTTCGGGGTTATTGTAGTTTTCCTTCAGCCAGGGAATGATGATGGACGTATCCAGACCGCCCGAGTAGGCGAGAACGATTTTCTTGATGGTTTCCTTTTTCATGATGCTGCCTCCGCGTCTCAAATTTTATGGATAAATATTATATCTTTTTGCATAAAAATACAATACGCAAGCTGCACAAATTGCATTGAAATTTTTCCGCCGTTTTGCATATTTTTGTCATAATTATGTATATTTTGCAGTATATATGTATAAATACACCGTATTCTCGCAAAAATTGCGCAAAAATATACCAGGTGGCATTTGCCGCCCGGTATATCTGCATTTGGATTCAGCGGATGAAATTTGTGCGCTGGAACGGCTCGAGCGCCGGATACTCGATGCCTGCGGCTTTGCCCGCCTCGATGCAGTGAAGCAGCCACGCCATATTGCGCCCGAGTGCGCGCATGGTCTGCAGACCCTCGAGGTCCTGCTCGACGTCCTGCGCGTTCGCGCCGTGGACCATGTTCCAGTACTGGCTGGAGACAATCGGCATATGCGAGATGCCGGGGTACTTGAGTAACTGCTCGTATGCCGCCGTGGTGCCGCCGCGGCGCGCTGCCGTCACAACCGCCGCCGGCTTGAAGCGGAACACGTCCGCATCCGCCGAATAAAACGCGCGGTCCAGGAACGACGTCATATTGCCGGACGCCGCCGCGTAGTGGACCGGGCTTCCGAACACAAAGCCGTCTGCCGTCTTCGCCTTCCGGACAAACTCGACGACCGGACCGCCGAAGACGCATTCGCCTTTCTTGCCGCAGCCGCCGCAGCCGATGCAGCCGCCGATGGGCGCCGTGCCGATCCAGAAAATTTCCGTCTCCACGCCGCCGGCTTCGAGCGTCTTTGCGACCTCCTGCAGGGCTCTGTCGGTGCTGCCGTTTTTGTGCGGGCTGCCGTTGACGAGTAATACCTTCATAAAACATGCTCCTTCCTCAAAAAGCTTACCCCTATTTTGCAGACTTTCTCCGCCTTTGTCAAGCGCGCTTTGATCTTCATGAAATCTTAAGATTTTTCCGCATTGTTTCTTAAGCATAAATTCTGTATGATAAGTACAAGTGAAAGCAAGGAGAACAAGCAAATGTACAACATTCTGGTCTGTGACGATGAAAAAGATATCGTTTCCGCGCTGACGATCTATTTGCAGGCAGAGGGCTACCGCGTCTTCGGCACGGAAAACGGCTTGCAGGCGCTGGAGATTCTCCGGCGCGAGCAGGTGCATCTGGTGCTGCTGGATATCATGATGCCGGGGCTGGATGGTCTTCATACCATGCAGCGGCTTCGCGAGTTTTCCAACGTCCCTGTCATTCTGCTTACGGCAAAATCCGAGGACAACGACAAGATTCTGGGGCTTACCGCGGGCGCGGACGACTATGTCACCAAACCCTTCAACCCCATCGAGGTCATGGCGCGCGTCAAATCCCAGCTTCGCCGGTTTCTGCAGCTCGGCGGCGGCAGCGTGACCGCAAGCGTTCTTCGCATCGGGGGCATTGAGCTGGACGACGACGCGAAGACCGTGCGGCTCGACGGCGAGACGGTAAATCTCACGCCCAAGGAATATGATATTCTGCGCTTTTTGATGCAGAACCCCGGCAAGGTCTTCTCCCCCAGCGAAATCTACCGCCGGGTCTGGGACGATCTGCCGCTGAACGCGGACAACGCCCTCGCGGTTCACATCCGCCACATCCGGGAGAAAATCGAATATAACCCCGCCGAGCCCCGATACTTGAAGGTCGTCTGGGGCAAGGGCTACAAAATGGAGGCTGATTCCAGATGAAACAAGTACAGTCCAAGCTCTGGGTCAAGATCACAGCGCTTCTTCTGCTGAGCATATGTTCTGTCGTGCTGCTTTTCAGCGCGCTCGGCATCGCGTATCTGGTAGATGAGGGCGGCTATGTCAATCCCGAGGGCTTTGTGAAAGACCATATTGCGTCAAACGCATTTTTCAGTGATATGACTGCCGCTGCCGATTACTATACGGCGTATTTGCAAAAGCAGTCGGGCGACAGCTACACAAGTCTGGAGAATTTTGAGCAGAGGTTCTCGCGCGAAAACAGCAACTTCTTCTTCACCGTGCAGGATGATACCGGAAAAACTGTTTTTGAAAGTCCCGATCAGGACGAAACGTATCAGTATACGCACAGTCAGGAGCAGTACTTGTCTTATAACTGGCGGAACGTTGTGGAGGAGGACCATGTGTTTTCCTCCGTGGAAGCCTTTGAGGAATATGTCAATTCGCTCGAACGGCAGAATTTCAACGTCGACAGTGCCTACATCACAACGTATGAGCAGGAAGATTCTACAGAAGCTGTGTCCGGTGCGCAGACGGAGGAACGACCTCCGGAGCCCGCTCAGGAAAATTCTTCCGCCGAAACCACGGTAGAAACCACTGCGGACGACCATCCGGCAGATCTTCCCGGCAGCAAGGTGCATGCCTACATCTCCTATCAGCGCTTTGACTATGCCCACGTGACGATCACCGGCTACATTCGCCAGACGCTTGCGGCAAAAGACCGCATCTATCTTGAGGCGTATTACACCAACCTTCTGGTTGAGAACCGGAACACACTGATCTGGCTGACGGCTGTGCTGTTCGTCTTGTGTCTGGCGCTTGTGATCTTCCTGCTGTGCGCCGCCGGGCACAAAGAGGGCGTGGAGGGCATTCATCTAAACTGGGTCGATAAGATTCCGCTTGACCTGTATCTGGCACTTGCGCTTGCCGTTGGTTCGTGCGCCTTGATGCTCGGGATCGATGCGACAGGTGTTGACTTTGTTCCGGCTGTCATTTTGCTGGCTATCCTGCTGGCGCTTGCCGTGCTGCTCGTGATGAGCGTTCTGATGACGCTTGCAACACGCTTCAAATCCGGCGCGTTCTGGAAAAACACGATCATTTTCTATATCCTGCGCTTTCTTGCGCGCACGCTGCGGGCAATTGGAACCGGCATTTCCTACTGCGCAGTCCATCTGCCGCTCTACTGGCAGGCAGGTTTGATCTTCGTGGGCATAAGCCTTGCCGAGCTGTTTGTCCTCGCGGCGTTCAGCCGCAGCGCGGTGGTCGTGATCTGGGTGATCGCAAAGCTTGCAGAAGCGCCGCTTCTGGTTCTGATCCTGATTTCTCTTCAAAAGCTCAAATCCGGCGGCGAGGCACTCGCGGCAGGCAATCTCAACGCAAGCGTCGACCTGAACCATATGTACGGCGTTCTGAAACACCACGGCGAGAACCTCAATTCCATTGCCCAGGGCATGCAGAAGGCGGTGCAGCAGCAGCTCAAATCCGAGCGCTTCCGCACGGACCTCATCACAAATGTCTCGCACGACATCAAAACGCCGCTGACCTCGATTGTAAACTACGTCGATCTTCTCAAAAAGGAGGATGTCCAGCCGGAAAAGGCAAAGGAATATCTTGCCGTGCTCGACCGGCAGTCGGCAAGGCTCAAAAAGCTGACCGAGGATCTGGTCGAGGCGTCCAAGGCATCGAGCGGCACGCTGCCGGTGCATCTGGAAGCGGTCGATGTGAACGTGCTTTTATCGCAGGTCTCGGGCGAATATCAGAGCCGGTTTGAGCTGTGCCGGCTCGAGCCGATCGTCAAGCTCGCGCCGGAAAGCCCGCAGATTCTCGCGGACGGAAAGCTTCTGTGGCGGGTGTTTGATAATCTGCTCAGCAACATCTGCAAATACGCCATGCCCGGCACGCGCGTGTATTTCACCAGCGAAGTGCTCGACAGCCGCGTACAGATCAGCTTCAAGAACATCTCCAACTATCCCCTCGATATCACGGCAGACGAGCTGATGGAGCGCTTTGTGCGCGGCGACTCGTCCCGCTCCACAGAAGGAAGCGGTCTCGGTCTTTCCATCGCGCAGAGCCTGACAGGGCTCCAGAAGGGCAGCTTCGATCTCGTCGTCGATGGAGACCTGTTCAAGGCGAACATCTCCTTCCCGCTTCTGAACGTCTGATTTTTCCGATTTCTTTCCTCTTCCCGCGCCCCGGAGGTCCTTTGGATTTCCGGGGCGCAATTTTTCTGCTTTCCCCTCTTGACAAACAGACATCTTGTGCTATTATAAACATATGCTTATAAAATAAACTTTTGTCCGGTGGTGAAACCATGACAGAACGTGAATCCGAAATTTTTCATATCATCCAGCAGAACCCCGCCATCTCCCAGAACGAGCTGGCAGCCAAGCTGAACCTCGCGCGCAGCTCCGTCGCCGTGCATATTGCCAATCTGCAGAAGAAGGGCTACCTTCTCGGCAAGGGCTACATTGTCAATGAGAGCGCGTATGTCCTCGGCGTGGGCGCGGCAAACGTAGACATCCACGGCAGGTCCAAAAAGTCGATCGTCATGCACGACTCCAACCCCGGTCATATGAACACCTCTGCCGGCGGCGTGACGCGGAATGTCTGCGAAAACCTCTCGCGCCTCGGTGTGAGCGTCAAGCTCATTTCCGCCGTCGGCACCGACGTGTACGCAGACCAGATCCGCCGCGAGTGCCAGTCGGCTGGCATCGACATTTCCAACCTCTATGTCGCAGATGGACAAGCATCGTCCACCTACATGTCCATGATCGACGCGGACGGCGATATGTTTGTGGCGCTGTCCGACATGACGGTGCTGCAGGGACTGCCGCTGAGCTATTTAAGCTCCAAGCAGAGCCTGATCCGCGGCGCGCAGCTCGTGACCTGCGACCCCAGCCTGTCTGAAGAGGCAATCTGCCGCTTGCTCGATATCTGCCAGGGCGGACCTGACGTGTACGCAGACCCCGTCTCCACCGCCTACGCCAGAAAGCTTGCGCCCTACGTCGGCAAGTTCCACACTGTCAAGCCCAACCGCATGGAGCTGGAAATTCTCGCCGGGCAGGAAATCAAAGACGAGCTGAGCCTGTATAACGCCTGCGAGACGGTTCTGAACAAGGGCCTGCACCGCATCTTCGTCAGCCTCGGCACCGAAGGGTGCCTGTACATGGACCAGGAAGGGCGCATGCTGCGCCGCAAGCTCAAGCCCTGCGAGCACATGGTCAACGCCACCGGCGCGGGCGACGCCTTCACCGCCGCGATGATCTACGCAACGCTCGAGCAGCTTCCCATCGAGTCCGTCATGGACTACGCCATGGCAGCAGGCATCGCTGCCATCGGTCACGAAAGAACCATCAACCCCCAGATGAGCATTTCGCTTCTGGAATCTATACTAAAGGAGTACAAACAATGAATCTGCATGATTATCTGTCCGTTGCACCGGAAATCGCCGAAGCGCTTGCAGCAGGCAAGCCTGTTGTTGCTCTGGAATCCACCATTCTCAGCCACGGCATGCCGTATCCGGAGAATGTCGAATTTGCCCACAAGGTAGAAAAAATTGTCCGCGAAGAGGGCGCTATCCCCGCAACGACCGCTATCATCGGCGGCAAGCTGAAGGTCGGTCTGAACGATGAAGAGCTGCTCACCATGTGCAAGGCGGAGAACGTCGGCAAGGTCAGCCGCCGCGACGTGGCTGTCTATCTTGCCACCGGTCAGACCGGCGCAACGACCGTCGCAACGACCATGATCATTGCCAGCCTCGCCGGCATCCGCTTCTTCGCAACCGGCGGCATCGGCGGCGTGCATCGCGGCGCAGAGAAGACCATGGACATCTCCGCCGACCTGCAGGAGCTCGCCAACACGCCTGTCTGCGTCGTCTGCGCGGGCGCAAAGAGCATTCTGGACCTCGGTCTGACGCTCGAGTACCTCGAGACCTACGGCGTGCCGGTTCTCGGTCTTCGCACCGACGAGCTGCCCGCATTCTACTGCCGCACCTCCGGCTACAAGCTGGACTACAACTGCCAGGATGAAGAGACCGTGGCAAAGATCATGAAGACCAAGTGGGACGTGGGTCTCAAGGGCGGCGCCGTCGTCGGCAACCCCATCCCCGAGCAGTATGCGATGGACCCCGATTACATGAACAAGATCATCGATCAGGCAGTCGCACAGGCAAACGCCGAGCATATCCACGGCAAGGCAATCACGCCGTTCCTGCTTGCGCACATCAAGGACATGACCGGCGGCAGCTCGTTCGCAGCAAACCTCGAGCTTGCCTACAACAACGCCCGCGCCTGCTCCAAGATCGCCTGCGCCTACGCGAAGCTGTAAGATTCTGTTTTTCATACGCAAACCGCCCCGGAAACATCGTTTCCGGGGCGATTTTTTCAGCCTTCTCTGATACAGTCGAGGAATTTATGAAGGTGTTCTCTTCCCTCCGGCGTCGGCTTGTAGACGCCCGCGCACTCCAAGACCTGCGCAAAGACCTGTCCGATCTCGAACTTGATAATGTCTTCCGCGTTCTCGGCGTTAAATTCCGGGTGGCGCTTTAGGAAGCCTTCCGCCCAATCGGCGTGCTTCGCCAGCTCGTCGTTTGCGCGAAGATCGTCACCGTTCAGAAGCGCCGTCTTGAGGTCCGCCATCTCCTTTTTGAGTCTGCCGGGCAGCACCGCCAGACCCATGACTTCGATCAAGCCGATGTTTTCCTTCTTGATGTGGTGCAGCTCTTCGTGCGGATGATAAAGCCCCATCGGATGCTCTTTCGTGGTCAGGTTGTTGCGCAAGACCAAATCCAGCTCATACTTGCCGTTCCGCATCCGCGCGATTGGCGTGATCGTGTTGTGCGGCTCGCCGCCTGTCTCGGCGAAGATCATTGCGTCGGGGTCGCTGTACTTGCGCCATTTCGCAAGGATTCTGCCTGCGAGGTCACAGAGTTGCTGCTTGTTCGCAGAGTTCAGGCGCAGCACCGTCATCGGATACTTCACAACGCAGCAGTCTACATCCTCAAAACCCGGAACCGCAAAGCCGAACTCTTTTTCTGCCTTTTCCATCGGGAAGGTGTGATGTCCGCCCTGGAAATGCTCGTGTGCCAGAATGCTGCCGCCGACGATGGGCAAGTCGGCATTCGAGCCGAGGAAATAGTGCGGGAACTGCTCGACGAACGAAAACAGCTTATCAAACGCCGAGCGGTCAATGACCATCGGCGTATGCTCGGTGTTCATCACGATCGCGTGCTCATTGTAATAGACATACGGCGAATACTGGAAGCCCCACGGCTGGCCGTTGACCGTGACCGGCATGACGCGGAGATTCTGCCGTGCCGGGTGCGAGATCGTGCCCGCATAGCCGACGTTTTCGACGCAGAGCAGGCACTTCGGGTATCCAGACGCCTTTTTCAGCTTTGCCGCAGCAATGTCACGCGGGTCTTTCTCTGGTTTTGAAAGGTTGATGGAGATTTCGAGTTCACCGTACTTCGTATTGGAAACCCAATGTTCGTCCTTCGCGATGCGGTCTCTGCGAATATAATTGCAGTCCTGGCTCAGCTTGTAGAAGTAGTCGGTCGCCGTTTTCGGTGATTCTGCGTAGAGTGACCAGAACTTCCGGACAACTTCGGACGGGCGCGGGGTGACGCAGCCCATGAGCCGCGTGTCAAACAGGTCGCGCTCTGCAATGGTGTCGTTGATCTGTCCGTTTTCGGCTGCATAGTCGCACAGGACATTCAGACATTCCGGAAACTCATAGTGCTCTTTCTGCTTTTCGTAGCTCTCGAGCTTCAGCTCCGCAAGCAGGCTATTCCGCGCGAATGTTTCATCCAGCGGATGCAGGAGTTCGCAGTTTTTCGCGTAATCGAGCAGCGAGTCGAGCGCCGCGTAAACCTGTTCCGGTTTCATATCGTTTCCCCCTTCGTTTTTCAGCCTCATCATTTTCTCTGATACCGGCGTTCCAACTGCGCAAGCTGCTGCAGCGCCGGCAGATTCTGCATCAAAAATTCCCGATAGCCGCAGAAGCCGCCATCTCCTGTGGAGCAGACCTCGCGCTGCATCCGCTTGCAGAAGCCGCCGCAGAAGCGCCTAAATTCGCAGCGGGCGCAAAGCGCCGGGCTTTCGCGCGGGCGCTGCAAAAAGGTCTCCGCCTGCGGCGCGGCAAGAAGCTCTGGTATCGTCTTCTCGCATAAATTGCCCAGCCGGTACTCGTCCAGACAGTAAAAATCGCACGGATACGCGCTGCCGTCCGCCTCCACGACAAGCTGCGCCCGGCACTGCCCATCCAGCCCGCACATATTGCATGAGCCGAAGGCAAGCCGGTGAATCACGTCGTCAAAGAGCTTGACGCTGCGGTACTGCCCCTTCTGATACGCTGCCAGCCACAGGGGAAAGAGCGTATTGTAAAAGCCTGCAAACCGCTTTGGCGTCAGCGCATACTGGCTTTCGCCCGGTGTTTCCAGCGCATCCAGACACGGCGTAAACTGCACAAAGCGCACATTCAGCTGCTCCATGCGCCTCCAGACCTTTTCCGGATGGCGCGCGATGGGATTTGTGAGCGTGCAGAGGATGTTAAACTCCACGCCGGTTTTTTGCAGCAGCCGCATGCTTTCCAGCACGCGCCGGTTCGTGCCGCGGCTTGATGCGTCGACACGTGCGCCGTCGTGCAGGTCTTCGAGCATATCATACGACAGCCCCACCAGAACGCGGCGCTCTTTCAAAACGCGCACCAGTCGTGGTCTAACAGCATGCCGTTCGTCTGCAGCGCGAAGGAAACCGAAATGCCTGGGTCCCAGCCGTCCGTCCGGGCTGCAAAGCGCCGGAAAAAATCCAACCCTGCCAGCATCGGCTCGCCGCCCTGAGAGATGACCGCAATCTGATCTCCCGGCGAAAGGCTTCGTTCCAGGCTCTGCAGAACATTCTGCATGGTCTCGTCCGTCATGATGCCGAACGAGCGCACCTCGCGCAGATCTGCCACATCGCAGTAAAAGCAGTATCTGCACCGGAGGTTGCAAAGCGACGACGCAGGCTTGAGCATCACGTTATACTGCTTCATGCTCTTCCCTCCTGCGCCGGATGGCGTCCCAAGACTCTTCCGTCTTTTCCAGCGGTTCGCGGCAGAGCGCGATAAAGTCCTGCATGTTGCGCGTCAGAAACTTCCGCCTGTGATAGACGATGTTCAGTTCCCGAACCAGCGGCTTGTCGATCGGAAGCATCCGCACAATCTCCTCTTTCGCGTCGCGCTCGACCAGCATCCGCGGCAGAACCGCGACGCCCAATCCCTCTGCCACAGCGCTGACAATCGCCTGCGTGCTGGCGCTCTGCCAGACGGGGTGCACGGTAATCTGCAGCAGCGAAAAGCTCGCATCTAAAATCTGGCGCACGGCGCTTCCCGGCTCGCGCATGAGAAAGGGGTACTCGGAAAGCTCGCGCAGCGTGACGGAAGTCTTTTGCGCCAATGCAGAGCCGAGCGGCACAATCGCGCACAGCTCGTCGCGCAAAAACGGGATTGCAAGCAGTTCCGGCTGCTCGGGCTGCGTTTCAATGAGACCGATGTCAATCTCGTTATCCAGAAGCTTTCGCTCGATGCCGCTTGACTGTTCTACGAGCGCCTCGATGCGCAGCTGCGGCACGCGCGCCTGATAGCGGCGGATGAGGTCCGGCAGGATGTGCGTGCCGATGGTGACGCTGGCGCCCAGACGCAAAACCCCGAGCGTATCCCAGTTGCGCATCTGCTTTTCCATATCGTCAAAGAGCGAGACAATGTGGCTGGCATAGCCATAGAGCGCACCTGCCGCCTGGGTGGGAGAGATCGCGCGCCCGGTGCGCTCAAACAGCCGCACGCCGTAATGCTCCTCCAGCTCCCGGATGGCAACGCTCAAAGACGGCTGCGCCAGATGCAGCTCCTGCGCCGCGCGCGTCACACTGCCGCAGCGGTAGACCGTTGTGAAGATTTTCATGTGCCGCAGCGTCAAGATTTTCCCGCCCTCTCTTATAAGATTTTTCATATGATACGCATATCGTAATAGTATTTTACTTATATGTCAAGACGAAGTATACTGTGTTGGGAGGACGAAAAAATGAACCGAAAACATGTTTTGTGGAAGCTGTTTGTCTCCACGCTCTATCTCAGCGCCTTTACCTTCGGCGGCGGCTATGTGATCGTCACGCTGATGAAGGAAAAATTTGTTGACGAGCTGCACTGGATGGAAGAGGACGAAATGCTGGATCTCATCGCCATTGCGCAATCTGCCCCCGGCGCAATTGCCGTCAACGGCGCGATTGTCGTGGGCTATAAGCTCGCGGGGCTTCTCGGCGCGCTGGTCGCCATTGTCGCGACGATCATTCCACCGTTTGTGATCATCACGGTCATTTCGTATTTCTATGAGCTCTTCCGCGATAACTTCATCGTCAGTAAACTCCTTGCCGGCATGCAAGCCGGCGTGGGCGCGGTGATTGCGTCCGTCGTGTGGGACATGGGAGGCGGCATTCTCAAGCAGAAAAGCGCTGTTTCCGATTTTATCATGCTTGCGGCATTTCTTGCCACATGCGTATTCCGCGTGAATGTGGTCTATATCATCCTCGCCTGCATCGCCCTCGGCGTTCTGCGGACGGTGCTTGCAAAAAGGAGGACGGGTGCATGATGTATCTGCAATTATTCCTGAGCTTCCTGCAGATCGGAGCCCTCAGCTTTGGAGGCGGCTACGCGGCAATGCCGCTGATTGAAGCGCAGATCGTCACGACGCACGGCTGGCTCACCATGACCGAGTTTGCAAACCTTGTCACGATTGCCGAAATGACCCCGGGACCGATTGCCGTCAATGCGGCGACGTTCGTCGGCACGAAAATCGCGGGCGTTCCCGGTGCGCTGGCTGCAACAGCCGGCTGCATTCTGCCCGCGTGTATCCTGGTCACACTGATTGCAAAGCTCTATCTCAAGTACCGGAATCTGTCTGTTTTGCAGAGTGTGCTGGGTTCTCTTCGTCCGGCGGTCGTGGCAATGATTGCATCCGCCGGCGTGACGATTCTGCTGAACGCCTTCTGGGGCGGGCGCACGATTGTGCCGACGCAGATAAACTGCCTCATGATCGGCATTTTCGCGCTGAGCTTTTTCCTGCTGCGCAAGACGAAGCTCAATCCCATTGCCGTCATGGTGCTGGCAGGCATTGTGAACCTCCTTGCCGGTCTGTGCGGCATCGGCTGAGACTGTCAAAAAAGCTGGTGCTTTTTTGACAAAAGCGGCTGCGCCTCGACTGCGCGCATCATTTTGTCCCGTAGGGACAAAATTCCGCACTGGCTCAGCAAGAAGTATGGTTCCGGTCGGCAGAGCCGCCGGATACAATGGCTTTCCATTTGATTTCGCCCTGCGGGGCGAAACTCTACGAGGTTTTTCATGTTAGAAGCGGCTGCTCTTTTCAAAAAAGAGCAGCCGCTATTTTACTTCTGTTTCAGAATCAGCTCCTGATACTTTCGCAGCGCATAGGCGCGATTCGGCGCGCCGAGACTTAAGAACGTCGCGTTGTCCCGGTCAAAGCCCGCGTGCCTCTGGTTGCCGTTTATCTCAAACGTCGTGGCAAAGGCGATGGTGATATCCGCAAAGTCCTTCGTCGCCTCCACATCCCAGACACCGGTTGCGAGAATCTGCCCCGCCCAGTCGTAGAGGTAGCCCTCCCAGGCGCCGTTCTGCCGCGTCAGGCGGAGGGTCATCGCCTCGTCCATCCCCGGAACGTCAGTCACATAGAGCGTACCATAAAAGCTGTCTTTCAGCAGCACGCTCTGCGTAAGCGTGCCCTCGAGCGTCACGTGGCAGGGCTTTTCATAGCTTTCGTCCGAGACGCTGTAAATGATCGCGTCCTCGTCGTAGGAAATGCTCCGCTGCGTCGGCACAAAGAGGAAAATCAGCACATTCAGCGCGATCAGTACACCCGCAATCGTCAGCAGCGTCTTGCTGCGCTTTTTGTCTCTTTCCTGTCCGAGTCTGTCCGGCATGATGAACTCCTCCCGTCGATGTTCTCCTGCCATTATACAAGATGGCGCAGCATTTGACAACCGGCGCGCTTTGTTCAGAAAAAATTAAGAATTCTTTCCTTGCATCCGCCCGGGTTTGCGCTATAATAAAAGTAAAGAGGTTACAATTTGGTTACAGCACTTGTGAAGAAGTCTTTGCCGGGAGGGATGCCATCGATTCTTTCACACATGGATTTTATACAAACAACCACCAACAACAACCAAAAATCGCCCGCGCAGCGCCTTGCTGTCGGTTCTGCGCGGGCGTTTTGCTTTTGTTTCGGTGTCAGTCCCAGAGCCGTTCGGGGTATTTCCCTTCCTGCTTGAGCCTGCCGATTGCCGCCTTCACATTTGGAAGGTCCTCCTTGTACGTCACGCCGTACCAGCTTTCCATGCACGGCAGCACGCGCACATCCGCGCGGTGATCGAGCAGCTGGTTATTGACGACCGTCGGCAGATAAAACTCGCACTTTTCCGGATTCGTCTTCAGGTTTTCCTCCAGGAAGCCGGGGAATTTATCCCAGATTTCCTCCAGAATCTGCGGCGTGAAGCCCCAGAAGTTCATCGAGACCAGGCTGTCTCCCGCGAGCGGCACAAACGTCTCGTCGTCTTCCGTGTACGCCGCGTCCTGCCCGCGCTTGAAGATCTTCGTGCGCTCGGTAATGTCGCGCAGGAAACCGTTTTCCACGTGGCAGATGCCGCGCGCGACGGAGCCGAATTCGGTCACGGTGTTGCGCAGCTGATAGCCCAGCATCGCATAGTGGTGCGGCGTTTCGTTTTCCGTCAGGAAGCGGTAAATTTCCTCATACGCGCCGCGCCCGTAAAAATCGTCCGAGTTGATCACGGCAAAATTCCCGTCGACCACGCCGCGGCAGCAGGCGACCGCATGCGCCGTGCCCCAGGGCTTTTTGCGTCCAGTGGGAACGGAAAAGCCCTCCGGCAGGCAGTCCAGCTCCTGATAGACATAGGCGACATGGAAGAATTTTTCCATGCGCGCGCCGATGGTCTCGCGGAATGTTTTTTCGATTTCATGCTTGATGATGAACGCCACGCGGCGGAAGCCCGCCTGATAGGCGTCGTACAGCGAAAAGTCAATGATAAAGTGCCCTTCCCCGTCTACCGGCGTCATCTGCTTGAGCCCGCCGAAGCGGCTGCCCATGCCCGCTGCCATAATGACGAGCGTCGGTTCGTGTGTCAATCGGAACACGCTCCTTTTTCTGTGATGGTTCTTTTATCTTACCTGTTTTGCCGCAAAAAAGCAATTGCAAAAGCGCCCGAAGACGATAATTCTTCAGGCGCTTTTATGATTTCCTTAGTCTGTCAGAATACCGCGCAAATCTGCAATCGCGCCTCTCGGGCACTTGACCGCGCACTGCCCGCAGGACAGGCAGTAATTTTTGTCGATGTGCGAAAGATTTTCACTGATCGTGATCGCTCCGGCAGGACAGACCTTTTCACAGATGCCGCAGCCGATGCAGGAAACCTCGCAGTATTTCCGGGCGTTTTTGCCCAGATCCTTGTTGGAGCATTTGACGACGATCGGGTTGGCGCACTCGTGGATGCGAATGAGCTCGCGCGGGCACTCGCGCACGCACGCGCCGCAGGCGATGCACTTGCTCTCATTGACCTGCGCAACGCCGAGGTCGTTGATTTCTATCGCGTCAAATTTGCACACGCCCACGCACAGCCCGCACGCCACGCAGCCGTATTCGCACTCTGCCGTCGCGCGGCAGCCGCCGCTGCAGGCGACCAAAGCCGCCTGATAAGGAAAGCGTTTTTTCACAGCCATAGCGCTCACCATTTCCTTTCATACGGCGTATGTGCAAGCGGCAGAACGGTTCTGCGCTCGTGGTCATACTGATAATATGCCTCGGCAATTGCGGGCGCGGTCGGAATCGAGGTGATTTCGCCGATGCCGATGGCACCGCAGGCGACGCTAAGCCCCGGCTTGTCGATGACGATTGCCTCGATCTCGGGAATCTCATGCGCGCGGAACAGCCCCAGCTTTCCGTATTTGTCGATGGGCTTGCAGTTTTCATCGATCGGATACTGCTCGCGCAGCGCGTAGCCCATGCTCATGACGACGCCGCCTTCAATCTGCCCCTCGCACGAACGCGGGTTGACCGCCTTGCCCACATCGTGCGCCGCGACGATTTTTTCCAGCTTCCCGGTTTTCTTGTCGAGAATGCACATCTGTGTGGCGTAGCCGTATGCCACGTGCGAAACCGGGTTCGGCTTGTCCGCGCCGAGGGGATCGGTCTTCGCGTAGTATTCGCCGTAGAACTCCTGCCCGTTCAGGTCCTTCATCGTGTGACCTTCCAGCGCTGCAGTGAACTTTTCGCAGGCGCGGCGGCACGCTTCACCGGTAATCAGCGTCTGGCGCGAGCCGGAGGTGTCGCCGGAGTCCGGCGCAATCCACGTGTTCGAGCGCTCGTAGACGATCTGCTCGCGTGTCAGGGATGTCGATGTCACGCACATCTGCACCAGCACCGTGCCGAGTCCCTGGCCGATGCACGACGCGCCGGCATAGATATGAAGCTTCTCGTCTTGCTCCACAATCAGCTTGCACCGACCGTAGTCCGGAAGACCGACGCCGACGCCTGCATTTTTCATCGCACAGGCAAGACCGACGGGCTTACCTGCTTTGACGGCCGCGTCAAACTCGGGCTTTACCGCCTCGAGCGTCTCGACAAGACCGGTCTCCGCGCCGACGATCTGACCGTTCGGCAGGACGCCGCCCGGGCGAATCGCGTTGCGGTAGCGGATTTCCCACGGGCTGATGCCGATTTTCTCCGCCATTTCGTTGAGCAGACTCTCGATGGCAAAGCAGGTCTGCGTCACGCCGAAGCCGCGGAACGCGCCTGCGGGAGGATTGTTCGTATAGAATGCCCGACCCCTGATTTCAAAGTTTTCGTAGGCATAGGGACCTGCCGCATGCGTGCAGGCGCGCTCAAGAACAGGACCGCCGAGCGATGCAAACGCGCCCGTATCGGACACGACCTCCGCCTTCACGCCCTGAATGATGCCGTTTTCGTCGCAGCCGATCGTAAAGTCCATCCAGAACGGGTGGCGCTTCGGGTGGACCAGCAGTGACTCTTCTCTCGAGAGCTTGACCTTCACGGGAAGGTGCGTCACGTAGGTGATGAGCGCCGCGTGGTGCTGGACCGACATATCTTCTTTTCCGCCGAAGCCGCCGCCGACGAGCTGGTTTTCGACCTTGATCTTCTTCGTGCCGAGCAGCAGCGAGCATTCGTGCAGCGTCGTGTGCGATGACTGGTCAGAGGTCAGCAGCATTACATCGCCGTCGCGGTCAATATAGGCAACCGCGCACTCGGGCTCCAGGAACGCATGCTCGGTCCAGGGCGTCTCGAAGTGGCGGGAGATCACGTATTTCGAGTTGGCTATTGCGCCGTCGGCGTCTCCCCGGCTCACGTGGCGGATTGCCTGCAGGTTGGTGCCCTCTTCGTCGAAGACGTGGGGCGCATCGGGCTGCATCGCCTCAAACGGGCTATGGACGGCGGGCAGCACCTCATAGTCGACCTTGACGAGCTTCTTTGCCTTTTCCAGCGTCTCCTGGTCGTTTGCCACAACCAGCGCAATCGCGTCGCCCAGATAGTGCGTCAGACCGCCCACGGGCACAAGCGTATACTGGTCGTGCTTGATATGCCCGACCAGATTGGAGCCGGGAATATCGTCTGCCGTCAGCACCGCGCACACGCCCGGAAGCGCAAGCGCCTTGGAGGCGTCGATGGATTTGACTCTGGCTCTTGCGTATTTCGCGCGGACCGCCGAGCCGTAGGTCATATACGGCACATAGCAGTCGTCGGGGTATTTTCCGTAGCCGAGGACCTTTTCCTCCACATCGAGCCGGTGGACGCTCGAACCGACCTTCCAGTCGTTTTCCGAGGGTGCCGGAACGTGACCGCCCTCACGCAGCAGCTTTGCCGCCAGACGCACGGCAGCAATGATCTTCACATAGCCCGTGCAGCGGCAGTAGTTGTTGCGCAGCGCATAGCGGATTTCCGCGTCGGTCGGATTGACGTTGCGATCGAGAAGCGCCTTCGTACACAGAACCATGCCCGGAATGCAGAAGCCGCACTGCACCGCGCCAGCCTCGCCGTAGGCATAGGTATAGAGCTTCTTTTCTTCCTCCGTCAAGCCCTCGACGGTAAGAATATGCTTTCCTTCCAGCCGGTCGGTCATCGGCGTACAGGCGCGGACGGTCTCGCCGTCGATGATCACCGTACATGCCCCGCACGCACCCTCCGAGCAGCCGTCCTTCACGGAGGTCAGGCGCAGCTCGTCGCGCAGAAAGCGCAGCAGCTTCTGGTTTTTTGTTGCCTCAACGGACTTGCCGTTGACAAAGAAGACAGCCATTGCAAAAACTCCTCTTCCTGAATTTCGGTTCTCACGTCACAGAAGCTCTGTTCTCGGCATCCAGCCACCGTAATTCCGAGGTTTTGAAGCAGGCGCCCGGCGCAAACGCGGCAGACGCCTTAAAATCTATTTGCATTATACAATTATTTTTAGTATCTCGCAAGAACTTCACCAAAAATTCCCGCTTAAGCGTTATATTTTTTATCGATCACGCCAAAACGGGAACTCTTTTCAAAGCCGCTCGTCAGAACCTGCGGCAAAACGCAGCTTGCGGTAGGCGTCGACAAAGAATGCCAGAACAAACAGGTAAAAAAGCGCCGTCATCAGCCCGCCGCCCACGCTGAGGCTGAAATCCCAGAAGCCGTGCAGCAGTGTCGGAACGAGCAGACTCGCGCGCAGATACTGCTCCGGCATCTCGTCGGGCAACTCGATATAATACCGCTGCATTGCGCGCTCGACCATCTTCGCCTGCCCGAGATAGATGCCCATGTACACGGCAAAAAAGCAGTGCCCCGGCACGGAAAGCAGCGCTCTCGACACCGCGACGGCAAAGCCGAACTGCGCAACATACAGAATGTTCTCCAGCGCCGCAAAGCCGAGCGCGGCAAACACGCAGTAAACCACCGCGTCGAACCGGTAGTCGAACGCCGGATGGTTCCACGCGAACTTCATCACCACCCAGCGCTTGCACGCCTCCTCTACCAGCGCAACCGCCAGGAAATTTTCAATCACCAGCCGCAGCGCAGACCCGCTCAGCAGCACCTCCAGCGCCCGCGTCAGCGCGCCCTCGACCACGCCGGCAGCAAGCCCCGACAGTGCGCCGAACAGCACCAGCTTCAGAAGCAGCCCCGGCGGTTCTTTTTCGATCCGGTCGAGCCGGTAGACCTGCACCATCAGAAACACGGCAGGCACCAGCGCGGCAAGCAGCAAAAACGGACTCATAAACTCCCTTTCTTACAATAACGGCGAGAACACCTGCAGCAGCGTGCGGATGACTCTCTGATAGAAATGCACATGGCGGCAGCGCGCGTAGGTCATTTCGCGGCAGACGGGGAAGGTCTCCTCAAAATCCGCTGCCACCTGCCGGACCGCCGGGCTGCCGTAAAGATAAACGGCGTCTTCAAAGTGCAGATACAGGCTGCGAAAATCCATATTGACCGTTCCGACGACCGCGTAGCGGTTGTCTGACAGGCAGACCTTCGAATGGATGAAGCCGGGCTTATACTCGAAAATGCGCACGCCCGCCTCCGTCAGAACCTCGTAGTTGGCGCGCGTCACGGCGTGGACATACCATTTGTCCGGAATGCCGGGGGTAATGATGCGCACATCGACGCCGGTCTTTGCCGCGACGCATAGCGCCGAGACCATCTTGTCGTCCAGAATCAGATACGGCGTCATGATCCAGACGCGGCTGCTGGCAGACTGGATGAGGCTCTGGAAAATCGTCGCGCCGACGTCCTCATGGTCCAGCGGGCTGTCTGCAAAGGGCTGCAGATACCCTTCACCAGCGGGCGCTTCCGGGTAATCCGGGCGGAACGCCGCAACATCCTCCTCCAGACCCGCGACATAGTCCCAGATGCTCAAAAACATCATGACCATCGACCAGACCGCCTCGCCGCGGACCAGAATGCCGCAGTCCTTCCAGTGCCCGAAGCGCTCGATTTCGTTGATGTATTCGTCCGCGAGATTGACCCCGCCCGTAAAGCCGACCTTTCCGTCAATGATCATGAGCTTGCGGTGGTCGCGGTTGTTGAGTCTGCCGGAGAGCACGGGGATAAAGGGATTGAACACGTGCGCCTGAATGCCCATCTCGCGCAGCTTTTTGCAGTAGCGCATCGGAAGGCGGGTGATGCAGCCGAAATCGTCGTACATCACGCGCACGTCGACGCCCTGCATCGCCTTGCGGCGCAGCACGTCCAGAATTGCGTCCCACATCTTGCCGTTATCGATGATGAAAAATTCGAGAAAAATATAGTGCTCCGCCCGTTCCAGCTCCTCGAGCATGCGCGCAAAGCAGCGCTCGCCGCTCGGGAAATAGACCGCCTGTGAGTCGTCGTAAACAGGATACCGCGAGCTGGCAAGCAGGTAGCGCGCATGGTTCCACGCCGGAATATCTGTTTTTTCCAGCGATTGCATCACGCGCTCGTTCTGGCGCAGGTGCTGGGCGACCATGACCTCCACGCGCGCCATGCGGCGGTTTTCCCGGTCGGAAATGCGGTTGCCGCCGAAAAGCAGATAGATCGTGATGCCCGCAACCGGGAAGGCGAGAATCAGAACGACCCACGCCATCTTATAAGACGGATTGCTTCTGCCGGTCATAATGGTCAGCACCGCAACCCACGAAATCACACCCATTGCGATACGCACCCAGTGCCAGTATTCGCGCAGCCAGTCCATCCCTGCCACCACGAACAGGATTTGCAGCAAAATACCCAGCGACACCACAACCACGCGCTGAAACAGCAGCTTCGGCAAATTCCGCACAGACGCACTTCCTTTCGGTTTTTTCCTTATTGTCAGTATAACACGTTTGCTGCAAGCTTACAAGCAGGCATCGCAGTTTTGAACTTTTGTTTGAAAATTCTTCTTGTATCGAACCGTCGCTTATGCTATAATAGTACACTACAAAAAATCACGTCTGCCGGAAACCCCGGCAGCTGTCAGGAGATACAAACATGCAAGACACCATCCGGGTGCAGGGCGCCCGCGTCAATAATCTCAAGAACATTTCCGTCAGCATTCCGCGCGACAAGCTCGTCGTTCTCACGGGGCTCTCCGGCTCCGGCAAATCATCGCTTGCCTTCGACACCATCTATGCCGAGGGGCAGCGGCGCTATGTTGAGTCGCTGTCAAGCTACGCGCGCATGTTCCTCGGGCAGATGGACAAGCCAGACGTCGACGCCATCGACGGCTTATCCCCAGCCATCTCCATCGACCAGAAGACCACCAGCAAAAACCCCCGCTCCACGGTCGGCACGGTGACGGAGATCTACGACTATCTGCGCCTTCTGTGGGCGCGCTGCGGCGTGCCGCACTGCCCGAAGTGCGGAAAGGAAATCCAGCGCCAGTCGGTCGACCAGATTGTCGATCAAATCATGCGTCTTCCGGAGAAAGCACGCTTTCAGATTCTCTCCCCCGTCGTGCGCGGAAAAAAGGGCGAGCACACGAAGGTGCTCGACGATGCCCGACGCGGCGGCTATGTGCGCGCGCGCATCGATGAAAGCATCTACGATCTTTCCGAGGAAATCAAGCTCGACAAGAACAAAAAACACCACATCGACGTTGTGGTCGACCGTCTGGTCATGAAGCCCGATCTTGCGCGGCGTCTGACAGACTCGGTCGAGACCGCTCTGTCTCTTTCCGGCGGACTTGTGATTCTCAACGAGGTGGACGGGGACAAAGACACCATCTTCTCGCAGAACTACGCCTGCGAAGACTGCGGCATCAGTCTGCCGGAGCTGTCTCCGCGCATGTTCTCGTTCAACAATCCCTACGGCGCGTGCCCGGTCTGCTCGGGTCTCGGCACGCAGCTGGTCGCCGACCCCGACCTTGTCATTCCCGACTGGGACAAGTCGATTCTGGACGGGGCCATTCAGGCAAGCGGCTTCAATAACGTCAAGGACGACTCGATTGCCCGGATGTATTTTGAGGCACTGGCAAAAAAATATCATTTCTCGCTTACGACGCCCATGAAGGACCTTCCCAAAGATGCGCTGCATGCCGTTCTCTACGGCACGGGAAAAGAAAATCTCACGATCTACTACGAGCGCGCCAACGGGCGCGGCACGCTCGAGCGCCCGTTTGAGGGCGTTCTCAACAACGTCTCGCGCCGCTTGAGCGAAACCCAGTCCGACGCGATGCGCAAGGAATTGGAGGAGTGCATGTCCGAGCGTCCGTGCCCGAAGTGTCACGGAAACCGGCTGTCGGACATCAGCCTTGCCGTCACGGTCGGCGGCATGAACATCATGGATTTCTGCCGGCTGCCCGTGAGCGAAGCGCTCGATTTCATGGAGCATCTGGAGCTGACCGGCTCCATGGCGGTCATTGCCGCGCAGATTCTGCGGGAAATCCGCTCGCGCCTGCGCTTTCTGCAGGCGGTGGGCTTATCTTACCTGACGCTCTCGCGCGCGGCAGGGACCCTGTCCGGCGGCGAGAGCCAGAGAATCCGGCTGGCGACCCAGATCGGCTCCAGCCTGATGGGCGTTCTTTATATCCTCGACGAGCCGTCGATCGGGCTTCACCAGCGCGACAACGACAAGCTGCTCGATACGCTTCGCCATCTGCGCGATCTGGGAAACTCCGTGTTGGTCGTCGAGCATGACGAGGATACCATGCGCGCGGCGGACTTCATCGTCGACGTCGGTCCCGGCGCGGGCATCCACGGCGGCGAGATTGTCGCGGCAGGCACGCTTGACGATATCATTGCCGAGCCGCGCTCGATCACGGGGCAGTATCTCTCGGGCGCAAAAAAAATTCCTGTGCCGACTGAGCGGCGCAGGGGGAACGGGAAAGCGCTCAAAATCTTTGGTGCAGCGGAAAATAACCTGCAGCATCTGGACGTTTCGTTCCCGCTCGGCACATTTCTCTGCGTGACTGGTGTGTCCGGCTCCGGCAAATCGAGCCTGATCAACGAAATTCTCTATAAAAAGCTCGCCGCGAGCCTGAACCGCGCGCGCACGCGCCCCGGAAAGTTCGATCGCATCGAGGGTCTGGAGCATCTGGACAAGGTCGTCGGCATCGACCAGAGCCCGATCGGCAGAAGCCCCCGCTCGAACCCCGCAACGTATACGGGTCTGTTCGGCGACATCCGCGATCTGTTCGCCTCCACGCAGGACGCCAGAACGCGCGGCTACGGTCCGGGCAGATTCTCGTTCAATACCAAGGGCGGCAGGTGCGAGGCATGCTGCGGCGACGGTCTGGTAAAGATCGAAATGCACTTCCTCGCCGACGTCTATGTCCCCTGCGAGGTCTGCCACGGCAGCCGATACAACCGCGAAACGCTCGAGGTCCGGTACAAGGGCAAGAACATCTCCGAAGTGCTCGACATGACCGCTGAGGAGGCGCTCTCGTTCTTCGAAAACCTGCCGAAAATCCGCCAGAAGGTGCAGACGCTGGTGGACGTGGGTCTGGGCTACGTGAAGCTCGGGCAGAGCTCCACCACACTTTCCGGCGGCGAGGCGCAGCGCGTGAAGCTTGCCACCGAGCTTTCCCGCCGCGCAACCGGCAGAACCATCTATATTCTCGACGAGCCGACCACGGGGCTTCATATGGCGGACGTTCACCGGCTCATTGAGGTTCTGCAGCGGCTGGTCGATGCGGGAAACACGGTGCTGGTCATCGAGCATAATCTGGATGTGATCAAGACCGCAGACTACATTCTCGATCTCGGTCCCGAGGGCGGCAGCGGCGGCGGCACCATCGTCTGCCAGGGCACGCCGGAGGAGGTTGCCGCCTGCGAAAAAAGCTACACGGGGCAGTATCTCAAAAAGCTTCTGAAGTAAGTTCATGCAGATAGGGAGGAACGCGCCATGTCCGTTCATGAAGGTCACCGCCAGCGCATGCGCCGCCAACTCAAAACCAGCGGGATGGACTCGCTGTCCGACGTGCAGGTGCTGGAGGTTCTGCTCTACTACGCCATCCCCCGCGCCGATACCAATCCGATTGCCCACCAGCTGCTGGAGCGCTTCGGGTCTCTGTCCGGCGTTCTGGAAGCCGCGCCGGACGAGCTTCTGAAAATCGACGGCATGGGCGACGCCGCGGCGCAGCTCATCTGCCTGATTCCGCAGCTCGAGCGGCGGCACTTCATCGACCGCAGCGGCAAGGCGAATATCCTGAACTCCACCAGCAAGTGCGGGCAGTATCTCGTTCCGTTTTTCCACGGTGAGCAGGAAGAGGTCGTCTATCTTCTGTGTCTGGACGCCAAGTGCAAGGCACTTTGCTGCGTGCCGGTCCACCGGGGCAGCATCACGGTTGCCTCCATCAGCGTACGCAAAATCGTCCAGACCGCGCTCAATCAGAACGCTGCCTCGGTCGTTCTGGCGCACAACCACCCGAGCGGCTACGCGCTGCCGAGTCAGGAGGATCTGGACACCACGCGCACGCTGCAAACCGCATTGCAGAGCGTCGGCATCGTGCTTGCCGACCACATCATTGTCGCCGACGACGATTATGTTTCGCTCGCGGACGACGGCTATCTGGGAGGGTCCTATGGACTTTAAGCTTGTTTCCGACTATAAACCGACCGGCGATCAGCCGAAGGCAATTGACTCGCTGGTGCGCGGCATTGAGATGGGGCTGGACGATCAGGTCCTGCTCGGCGTCACCGGCTCGGGCAAAACCTTTACCATGGCGAACGTCATCGCGAAACTAAACCGCCCGACGCTCGTGCTGGCGCACAACAAAACGCTCGCCGCGCAGCTGTGCTCGGAGTTCCGCGAGTTTTTCCCGGAAAACGCTGTCGAGTATTTTATCTCTTACTACGACTACTATCAGCCCGAGGCGTACATCGCCCACACGGACACGTATATCGAAAAGGATTCCGCCATCAATGATGAAATCGAGCGCCTGCGCCACTCGGCGACCTCGTCTCTTGCCGAGCGCCGGGACGTGATTGTAGTCAGCTCTGTTTCGTGCATCTACGGTCTGGGCGATCCGATTGACTATAAAAACATGGTCATCAGCCTGCGCACCGGACAGACGCGCGAGCTCGGCGAGCTGATGCGCCGCCTGACCGATATCCGCTACGAGCGCAACGACATGAACTTTACACGAAACACCTTTCGCGTCCGGGGCGATACGCTGGAGATTTACCCCGCCTACTGGGCAGGACGCGCCATCCGCGTGGAGTTTTTCGGCGACGAAATCGACCGCATCTCCGAAATCAACGCCGTCACTGGCATGCCGGAGCGCGTGGTCCAGCACGTTGCCATCTATCCGGCGTCGCACTACGTCGCTTCCAAGGAAAAAATGGCGCGCGCGATGCATGACATCGAAGAGGAAATGTGGCAGCAGGTCAAATTTTTTGAGGAACACGACAAGCTTTTAGAGGCGCAGCGCATCCGCCAGCGGACGCAGTATGACCTCGAGATGCTCTCGGAAATCGGCTTCTGCACGGGCATTGAAAACTACTCGCGCGTCATTGCCGGGCGCGCCCCCGGCACCCCGCCGACCACGCTCATTGACTACTTCCCGGACGATTTTCTGCTGTTTGTCGACGAAAGCCACGTGACGCTGCCGCAGGTCCGGGCCATGTACAACGGCGATCATTCGCGCAAGCAGTCGCTCGTCGACTACGGCTTCCGCCTGCCGTCGGCGTATGATAACCGCCCGCTCAAATTCGACGAGTTTGAACAGAAAATCCATCAGGCAATCTTCGTCTCCGCCACGCCGGGCGACTATGAGCGCGAGCATGCGGCAAACATTGCCGAACAGCTCATCCGCCCCACGGGGCTTCTCGACCCCGAGGTCTTCATCCGCCCGATTGAAGGACAGATCGACGATCTGATCGGCGAAATCAACGCCACAACCGCAAAGGGCGAGCGCACACTCGTCACCACACTAACCAAAAAGATGGCGGAGGACCTGACCAAATACCTCACCGAAAACGGCATCCGCGTGCGCTACATGCACTCGGATATCGGCGCGATGGAGCGCATGGAGATCATCCGCGACCTGCGTATGGCAAAGTTCGACGTGCTGATCGGCATCAACCTTCTGCGCGAAGGTCTGGATTTGCCGGAGGTTTCGCTGATTGCGATTTTAGATGCGGACAAAGAGGGCTTCCTGCGCTCGGAGACGAGTCTGATTCAGACCATCGGACGCGCCGCACGAAACGCCGAGGGTCGTGTTCTTCTTTACGCCGACAAAATCACGCCTGCCATGCGCGCGGCAATGGACGAAACCGCCCGCCGCCGCCAGATTCAGGACGACTACAACAAGGCGCACGGCATCGTGCCGAAAACAATCGTCAAGTCCGTGCGCGACCTCATTGAAATCTCCGCCACGCCGACCCCCGAGCGCGCAGGCAAGAGCGGTGTGAAGATGACCAAGCAGGAGCTGCAGCGCCAGATCGAGAAGCTGGAAAAGAACATGCGCGAGGCGGCACGGATGATGGAATACGAGTATGCCGCTGTGCTGCGCGACGAGATTATCCGCCTGCGCGGGGAAGTAAATCAGGTCAAGTAGGCTTTACCGCCCATCGGCGGTGGGGGACTTTTTGCTGCCGTGCGTGGCGGCAGGCGCCAGTTTGGTTCTGGCAGAGACCTGCCAGCCGGTTCTTTTTCGACCCCACGCTTCTTAGCTGCGCAAAGAAGCGCGGTGTCGAGCCGCCG